>Ga0105049_10000575_pt1 | contig 40760 bp, 28 predicted proteins | sample MAT06_FD_78087 | JGI IMG/M metagenome (GOLD analysis project Ga0105049, IMG submission 78087) | Freshwater microbial communities from Lake Fryxell liftoff mats and glacier meltwater in Antarctica - MAT-06 | ecosystem: Environmental > Aquatic > Freshwater > Ice > Liftoff microbial mat | place...
GCCTGCGGGAAAACCCTCTTGCGCATAGTCTGCGTTGGCGACTTGAATAGGAACAAGTACAGAGGGTTGGACATTCAAAGTATGATTGGCTTTGGCTTTGCCGATGGTCGATTGCCAGGCGAGTGTCCGATCATCGTTGAGGATCGAAACAAGGGCGTCCTCCAATCGATGTGAAGTCTCAGGGTCGGTCCGATTCGACACAAGGATCTTTTCGATTGCGATTGGTTTGCCGAGATCCAGCTCCCACCAGGGAGAGTTGCTAGTCTCGGTGTGCGTGGTCGAGTTCTCCGTGTACACGCCCGAGGTCTTGCCGTCGATCGCCAGTTCGGCGTTTCCAGCGTGGGCAGTACTGCTTTGCGAAGCCTTGCCCCCCTTGGCGAGGTTTTCGTCCCCCGCAAAGGCTTGGACTTCGGCCAAGGAGAGGATTTTGTTTTCTCCTTGGAGTTCCACTCGTATAAAGCGACCGGTGACGGAATGGGAAGCGGGGGTTGTCACCAGGGCCGAGAGAGTTGTCAGCACAAAGTTTCCATTTCCGATTGCCGCCCCACCGTTGGGCAGCGAGGGGTCAGGAATGCTTCGGATTTGCAAACCCGACAATGCGTCAAGATCGAGATGGTCTGGAATTGGCAGTTCGATCGTGTAGGTGTCGGAGTCGGACATGGCATCGATCTTGATGTCGCCGTTGTCCGCAATAGCGGCAGGTGACTTGGCTTTGGATCTCACGTTCGTAGGTTTAACGGTTTGCCAATCGATTGGGGAATGGAGTCTTTCGGCCCAGATCCGTTGTTCCTCGTTGAGAGTTGGGGCAGGGGAGGACAGCTGTGACTCCAGCGCAGCTATTTGTTTTTGTTTTTGAGAACGATCGCGGCGCTGCTCTGGAGTGAACCAAGGAAAGACAGGGCTTTCGTCCGCTCGGTCCGCATCCTGGGTTTGGTTAAGAATGTCAAAGATTTGGAAGTACTCAGCATGAGTGATGGGATCAAATTTGTGGCTGTGGCATTGAGCACAAGCTATCGTTACACCCATCCATACAGCCATGGTAGTATTGACTCGATCGACCACGGCGACGTTGCGAAACTCTTCATCGTTGGTGCCACCCTCGTTATTGGTGAGAGTATTCCTGTGAAATGCGGTGGCTACGAGTTGTTCGTCGGTCGCGTTGGGTAGTAGATCGCCAGCGAGTTGTTCGATGGTGAACTGGTCAAAAGGCATGCCCACGTTGATGGCTTGTATCACCCAGTCTCGGTATGCCCAGATGGTTCGTTGTGGGTCATCTGCATAGCCTGCGGAATCGGCATAGCGAGCTAAGTCGAGCCACTTTCTTCCCCAATGTTCACCCAAGGCGGGGGAGGCAAGCAGTTCGTCGACAAGATTTTCGTAAGCTTGTTCGCTAGAGTTGGTTTCAAAGCTGAATTGTTGTTCGAGGGTGGGTGGCAGGCCGGTTAAGTCCAAGGTCAGCCGGCGGAGTAACGTGCGGCGATCCGCCTCCGGGGATGGCTTCCACGATCGTTCGGTTAGTTTCTTGATCAGCAACGAGTCGATGGCTGATTGTTGCCAATTCGGGAGTGAGTCGGGGACTGGTCGGGCTTCCAGTATTGGTGGTTGGATACGGTCGAACGACCAGTGTTTCGAGTATTTTGCACCGGATGCAATCCAAGCCTTCATCAGTTCCGTTTCTCGTTCGGTCAGGGCGGCGCCGAAGTGAGGCGGGGGCATACGCTCCGACGGATCTGTGGAGGAAACGCGTCGGATGAGTTCGGACTCTTGGACATTGCCCGGTTGGATCGCAACCGAACCGGAGTCAGCAGGGGCGGTGGCTAGTTCAAATTCATGGAGACGAAGTCCCGATTCAACGTGGCCCTCATCTGGACCGTGGCAAGCAAAACAGCGGTTCGAGAGGATAGGACGAATGTCGGTTTTAAAATCAAATTTCAGCGTCGTCGCAACGGGCTCGGCGGCCACTGCGTGCGGTAACCAAGCGGATACAAAGGCATAGCAGAGGATCGCGATTGTAGCGTGTTTGTTCGGGGAGAGCATGTCTGAGTGATGTAGGATGGATTTCGGTACAGATTCCGATTCTAATGTCTCTTCAGCAATTGTATCTGATCGCCAGCACGATTGAAGGAACAATGCCGACTTTTGGGGACACCCAATAAAAAAAGGCCCCCATTGCTGGGAGCCCCTTTGATTGACTTTAGTGGTTCAGAACCGACTAACGATTTACACCTTGGAGGATGGCTTGAAGGCCGAAGGTGAAGAATGTACCGATACTGAAGTTAAGAAATTCTTCGCTTGGCTTGTGCCGGAGGATCAAGGTGTCACCGGGCTGAACGAGCGGTCTTTCCCTAGGATCCTGTGCCGCCCTGGCGATATCAACTTCTATGGTGATCTGGCCGTTGCATGGCGTCTTTCGAAGGATGTAGAGTAAACCGGGGGCAACACCACCGATCGAGCCGATCCCGATACCACCTCCACCGGTGGATGCACCACCAAACCCAGCGCCTGCCACTCCCATCGCTCCAAGGACGTCCAAGTCATAATCTCGAGGGATCAGCCATTCCCCACCCGGTAGTAGACCGCCGGTATAGAACACTTCCGCTTCGCGCGACTCGATATAGATCACATCCCCATCTGTAAGGATGACGTCTTCCGGTCGAAAGTTCGGGATCACGCCAGGGGCGGATCGCATTGGTATCCTAAGCAAATTTTCATCTTCGGGGAGGGGAGGTGGACATCCGCAAGGATCTGGGTTGCTGTAATACTGTTGGTAGAACTGTTGCACAAATTCATCGCGTTTCTTTTGGTTCGCTTTGGTGGCACGCAAGATTTTGATCTCATTCTTTGCATTGATGCCAGGCAATCCACCCGATTCCATGAGCGCGTGGAGAACGTCGTTTTTGTACGCATCCAACTTGATGACCTTACCAGCGGCACTTTGATCTGCACCGCGTGCGTAAGCTCCGCGAATTTGTATATTTTGTTGGCCCAAACCAGCACCCAATCCGCCAACGTCTTGCCTCACGACGACGACGTCATACGAGCGCTCCTTTACCAAGGTAACGATCGGACGAAGTCTGGAAGGATTGGTGAAGATTTTTGCCTCGAGGTAAGCCTGGCGGATCAATTCCGTGGTTTGCTCGACAGTCATCCCTTTGACCTTGATCGGCTCGATAGATGGCAGCGAAATCGTGCCATTTTCCTGGATCACGATCGGAAAGCCGACCGATGGGTCCAGAGTACTATCGTCTTTCGGAAAATTGACGGGCGGCGGTTCGGGCGGCTTGTCCGTCGGGGTGTAGGGCAAAACCCCTTCGATATAGATGCCGAGGATATCACCCTTGTCCAAGAGGTATTGTCTAGGTGGTTCTTGGCCCAATCGCGATGGATCCAGCGCCACCAAATTACTCTTGGACTGAGCCAAGAACTGAGGTGGAAGCCTGCGAACAGGAATTCCGGAAAGCGGTTGAGTCAACGCGGTACAACCGACGTTCATCGCGCCTGCGGCCATCAAGCTCGCTAGTGAAAACGATTTAAATAGACGAGCCAAAATTCGTCTCCCAGACTTCCTTGTTTCGACGAGCGTCATTGGATTCCATTCCATAGACATTATACTTACCTCGTTCGCCGGTAGGCGTGGATACTTGATGATTGCAATTTGGTTTGATGGTGGTCATGCGGATGCATGACCAGCGTGAGTCACAGCTTTACTGGTTGATGTAGGACGGAGCATCGAGGCTAGTGGGAGGCGATTGCTCGATACTCACTGGGTAGCCTTGCATGGTCCCGTACACATCGTTTTGAATGCCGGACATTCCGACCACAGGCTGTGGACGTCCGTTTGGCACAGCCGATTGCGAGATCGGATACATGCCGCCTTGCTGTTGGTTGAGCCGTCCGTGTTGCGCGTATTCCTGCTGAATGCCGGAAGAGGTTTGGATTTGAGACCAATTGCCTATTCCATCTTCTTCCCCTGCGCGGGCTCCGTGTGGGTAGCCAGCGAACCACGCTGCTACACGAGCTTGTCCTTCGCAGGATTGATACTTCCAACCCCAGTAATCTCGGGGCGGAAAGGATGGTGTGCATCCGGTGCCTCCGTCCGCGACATCCATGTATCCCGCCTTGAATCCTTGGGAGAACTCACGCTGGTATTTTTCGTTACAAAAATGCTGCTTTCGGCAATTCCATGCTTTGGTACCATTGGATTTGTTCCTCTGCCCCATCATGGTTTTGTTCCAAGAGCCGTTGTACTGCCAGCTACTAGTCATCGCTGTGCAGCCTGCGAACGGAACAGCGGTGGCCCCAGTAAGGAGCAGGATCGCTATGCGTTTCTTTATTAGCTGTAACCAAACCCGCTTTGTACGGGTCTTGGCCACTTCAACATGTTTGACCGACATTCCGATCCCCCCAATTAGTTACTGGATGCAGGAAGTTTCTCGCGTGCTCGACCGCCATCTCAGGCGTCGGTTCTTTGGCACTTGCTCCCTCTGCAGGGTATCGGGTTCGCGAGTGTCAGATGTTTAAGGAATGTAGCGACTTTGGCGATATTGCGTGTTTTTGCTAGCACTCTAGCAATAGGGAATAGGGGTACTTTGACCCCGCTTTGTTGGACCAAGTTTGGAATGAACTGCTTTATCGAATCGAATATTTTCGTATTTCTAGAACCCCCTACTAGAATGCGTGGAAAGCTTTCAAAGAATTGGTTCTGAACTCCATTTAAAGTCGCATATGTCTAGCCGTCCGGAAAAGAAAAGATCCCGAAAGGAATCCACTCAGGAACCGATAAAGCCGTTGAGAATGATTGACGTCACGGCTTGGATTCTGCGAATTTCCGTTTTGTCTTTAATCCTCGGCCTTCCGTGGTACTTTGGAAGCGTGGAATGGAGGTCGCAGTATTACCTAGGCTTCTTTGGGGTAGCGATATGCGTTGCTACTGCACTTCACTGCATGGCTGGGATAGCGACCAAATCCAAGCAATTAAGTGTTCCTTGGCTAAGTTGGCTATTTGTATTGTTCGGCATAGTGGCATTAGTGCAATCGCAAAGCTATTTTCCCTGGCAAAGCAAGGGGGCAGCACCACCGTCGGTGGCAATGCAACGGTGGGCCTTAGGGCTAGCTGATGCACCCAGTGCGTTGGCTGGCGAATTGTTGGTAACGAAGAAAAAAGGGGCCAATGAAGACTCGTCCATCAATGTCGGCGGCATTCCGTGTGATTTGAGTAGCGTACCTGAATCGGATCGCTTTCTGGCATGGAGTGTGGAGCCATTGCACACTCGCGGTGCGGCAGCGGCCTTGTTTATGTGTGGATTGATGGTCTGGATTGGTCGCATGGTGTTTTCGGAGCCCAGGCAACAATTGTGGCTCTTCATAGCTTTGACCACGATTGGAGTTATGATCGCATGTGTCGGTATCCAGGGAGCCGTTTCGTACCAATCCCAGAACTTTTTGGGGCTGAAATCGGGCGGTTCGTTTGCCACCTTCGTATCGAAAAATTCGGCGGGTGGATTCCTCAATATCTGCGTCGCCGGTTGCCTGGGATTGCTTGGTTGGACGCTTTTGCATACTCAACGCATTCGAAAGGACTCTCGCTATCGATTTGCGGACAAAAGTCCGATTGCAAGAGTACGCGGCTTTGCTGAAGACTCGCTGGCGGATTTGAACACGGCTCAAATTACGTCGGTGCTTTGCTTGATTGTCATCGTTTCGGCGGGGTTGATCAGTATGTGTCGGGGTGCTGCCGTTAGCGCTCTAGGAGCGATCATCATCGCTTCGGTCATAGCCAATTCTAAAAACCAAAATCGCGGTAATTGGGTAGTCTCCGTCGCCATTGGGACTGCGATGATCGCGTGCATGGTCGGCTTTCAGATCGATGACAAAGCTTATGAAAGACTGGAGAGTCTGGCAGAGATTGATTTAGGCGAAGAGCTTAAAGCGGGTAGAGCTTACATTTGGTCTATCGCTTGGAAAGCGATGGCGTTCTATGGTTTGCTGGGGAGCGGCGTAGGAACATTTCATTTTGCCTATCTGCCATTCCAGGATCCTGCTTCCTCGGGTTGGTATTACCACGCAGAAAGTCTGTATGCACAAATGGGAGTGGAGGTCGGCTATTTCGGACTAGGAACCGTTCTACTGGCCATTTTCTTTTTGTTCGCTGGAATTCAAAGATCGGTTGCCAAGGACAATTGGAAGGTTGCTTTTCCGGCGAAACTCGCCGGCTCCTATTTGCTCTTTAGTCAATTGCTTCATTCCTTCGTCGATTTTGCGATGATCCTTCCGGCTTCTTTTATTCCAGCTTGTTTGTTGATGGGCTCGGTTCAAAGTTTGATTCGATTCTCTGCTGTCGCACCTTCGAAGAAACGAGTTCGGGAGGACTCCGTACCCGCGATCGTGGTTTCACCTAAATCGACTTCCTCGATGCGACATGGAATGATGGGGACAGTTTTCTCTGTCGTTTGTGGCTTTGCGATCTCTATTTCCTTACCTGCGATAAACTCACTTGCGACCTCCGACGCTATGACCGCCTGGGTAAAGAAGGAAGGAAAAAAAGTACTGGAGGAGCAGGACCTAAAACGGGTTGAGAAGATGGCGGAATTGGGCGCGGATGATCCGATTCTGCTTTGGCAGAATCCTGCATCGATGCGAGCCTTTGCTGATGCGTTCGTTTTCGAATACCGAACAAAGCAGATGATTGATTCACCACCCGCTGGCCCGTGGTCTCAAACGTGGAATGACACTTCCCCGGTATTGTTGAAATTGGCGTTACAACGTGAACCCGATTTGATGAAGCAAGACCGGATCGTGGAGTTCGTTGGTGGAAAAAATGCGATGCAGCTTTTGGAGAAAGCGTCCAATTCCTATGCGATTGGGCAGACAAAATCCCCCCTCGATTGGAGACTGTTGTGGGGCCGCTGCACCACCAATCTGAGTTGCGATCGGGACCAGATCAGCCAATGGGTCCCCATCAGTCATCAAATTGGAAAGCACAACCCGCAACAACTTCTAACTGCTTCCGTTTTGTTTCGCGATTATTTCGACTCGATTCAGTTGGAAAGGGTCTGGGCACAAGCAATGAAGTCCGCCCCCTACGCGTCGGCGAATGCTGGGAAATTGATCGCTCTCGCGCGAAAAGATGGTGAAGTACCCATCGCAATTTTCCCTCAACGATCGGATGTTCTTCAGGGCTTGGCAGAGCAAACTTTTACGAAAAGCCTATTTCCTGTAACGCACAGATTGCTCTGGGAAAGAGCTAGAGAACTGATTGAGAGAGCAGATATGTCGCCATCTAGGCGGGAAATCTGGCTCGCAGATTCCTCTTTTGCGCTGGATGACATTAATGGCGAAATTGGGCATCTCAGGGAGGCAATCAAAAAAGAACCTACCAACGTAAAGCTCATTGTCCGACTTGCCAAGATTTTTCTCGATCTTCAAGACGCTGACAACGCGAATGTTTGCCTAGCGCAACTGATGAAGCTTGATCCCGTCGGGCCAGAGGCAAAAATGGTCAAAGAGGGGATATCCAACCTGTAAATGAAGCGAATGCTCCTGGGGGTAGCCTGTCGCGAAGAGAAAATCAGGCAAATGCGCTTTCAAAGGACTTTTCCGAAGATTCGCTCCAAAGTGAAGCAACGCCACGCCCACCCCCCACCTTTGGATTATTTCCAAATTCAACGCAACGTTTGTCTGGATTGATGCTTCGTAACGCCTAAGATAGTACTCTCAAGAAATCTCAGTTTTTCGTAACGGCCGCTCCTGGTTCCAACTAAGAAATATCGATGGAAGCTAACAGACCCACATCCGAGAATTCCGGAATACCGATTCTCGCTCAGCAGAACGCCCAAGCGGCACCGGATTTACTCAAAATCTTGATTCGTTGGAAGTGGCTTCCAATCCTTGGATCGGCGATTGGTGCAACTCTGGGTTACTTGTACTTCGTTCAGCAAGCACCGCGGTACAAGGCGACGGCACAGATCCAGGTCGTCGCGCCGCCCAGAGACACACCCATTTCCACTTTTGATACCAGAGATGGAGGGCGCTCGCGAGGAGACGAAATCGTCGTAGTCAAAAGCTCGTCAGTATTGCGAAACGCCGTCGAGATCGGTCGCCTGACTGAAGAAAAAGGACTTGCGGGGAAATCGGCCGAAGAAATCATCCTAATGCTTCGCGATCCAGCCCTCAAAATGTTGGACGTACGCCTGGGATCCAAGGATATCAATAGTGATATCATTGATATCAGCGTCACGACCGAGAACGGGCAACTCTCCGCTGCGATCGTGCAAGCCATCGTAGCTGGCTATGAAGAACACGTTCATTCCAAGATCAATTCGTTTTCGAAGGATATGCTTGGTACCCTCAATCGTTTCAGCGACAAGTATGAGAAAAGCAGAAACGCGGCAAAGGCCGAATTGGATAAATTGACGAAGAACGACAGGATTTTGTTTCGCGACGGCAAGCCTCATGATCCTGTTAGTGACAAGATCATGAAGTTTTATGAATCCATCTCGGAGATCGACGCTAAGACGAAGAACATCGAGGCCGTACTACAGCAGGTTAGCAATGGTCGAGACGGTAGTCGTTCGTTCGAGGAGCTTCTCCGAATGCTCCAAAGCTCAACCAATGATAATTCTTACAAGAATTTGATGGAGGGCACTGATCTTGCGAGGCAGCGAGACATCGCCATGGGCTTGCTTTCCTCGATTGAACAATTTGAAGGAGACAGGGTCATCCCTCTGCGATCCGAGTTGGATAGATTAAGTGAACAAAACCTTGGGGATTCACACCCGAGCATGATCACGGCTCGCCAACGACTGACCAAGTATCAAGAAGAGTTGGATCGTCGTAAGACCCGATACAAAGCTTTCGAGGAAGAGTACCTTAGGGAAAGTGGTAGCGTGAACAAGGACGCCATGAGTGCCGAAAGCAGATTGAGTGTTGCGTCTGGTGCGCTAAAGGAAACGCTTGCAAAACTGGCGTTTGAACGGAATCAGTTCGTGGCAGACGCCAACGCATTGAAAGCGGAAAACCAAGAGAATCAAGCTCTTATCAGCAACTACGCTTACAATCTAGCGGACCTCGAAGCCGTGAAGGAGATTGGTGACCAGACCAGAGACGCTATCCGAAAATTGGACTTGGGAACGGACTTTGGAGTCAAGTCCGTTACACGCCTTGAAATACCTAATAATGGAGTTCATGCAGGACCGTTCTTTAGCCGTTACCTCGGAATCGGCGCGCTGATCGGTTTCATTCTGTTTAGCGGTCTGGCGTACCTGTTAGAGCTCGCTGATCGTTCCTATCGGAACCCGGACGAAATCGCTAACGATCTAGGCATGCCCATCATTGGCCACCTTCCGCTCGCAACGATTTCGCGTGCGGATCGAATCGACGACAAGGTCGACAGTTCGGTCGTAACCCTTCATAAGAACCGATCCTCGATCAGCGAAGCGTTTCGGGGAATTCGAACGGCGGTGTTCTTCGCATGCCAGCAGGGGAATATCAAAGTCATTCAAGTGACCAGTCCAGTTCCGGGTGACGGAAAGTCGACGGTTGCAGCCAACATCGCGGTCTCGATCGCTCAATCCGGACGACGAGTTTGCCTGATCGATTGTGACTTCCGTCGACCTCGCGTTGCGAAGATGTTTGGTCTCAAGGAAGACACCGGCTTGGTCCAGGTCATCGGTGGCAAGACCGAAATTCAAGATGCGATCCAAGAGACTTCGATTCCAAATCTGTTCTCGCTCACTTGCGGTCGGCGTCCTGGTAACCCCTCGGAACTTCTATCGAGCGAAGCTTTCAGCGACGCACTTGCATACCTCCGTGAGAACTACGATTTTGTTCTTGTCGATACCCCACCCATGCTAGTTGTGAGCGATCCAGCCAACGTTGCTAGTATGGTAGACGGCGTGATTCTCACCGTGCGGCTTCGCCGAAACCTCAAACCCATCGCAACCCGCGCTTCGCAAATGCTCCATTCGATCAATGCGAATATGTTGGGGGTGGTTGTCAACGGTATCGGCGTTGGCGGCAATGGCTATGGCTACGGCGGGTACCGCTATGACAATTACAACGGCGGAAGCAGCGGTGGCTATGGAAAGTCGGGATACGGTGGCTATGGCTACGGTTCGACCTATCAATACGGTGGCTACTACGGCGGTACGATGATCGGACGCGACTACTACGACGACCAAATCCCCACCTCCAAGAAGAGCACCAAGGTTGCATCGAAGTAGTTCGAATTCGAGCGAACGATTGTGGCCAAAGTCTGCATCATCAATATCGTTGGACTGACTCCAGAACTTCTAGAGTTTGCCCCCAACATCCGAAAACTGGGTAATGCTGTTTCATGGGCAGCTCCCTACCCGGCAGTCACCTGCACTTCGCAGGCGACGTTGCTGACCGGCCTGCCACCCAGTCAACACGGAATTGTCGGGAACGGTTGGTACTTCCGCGACACCGCGGAAATACGATTCTGGCAACAATCGAATACCTTGATCGAGTCCGACGATTTGCTCTATAGGGGAGTCGAAACCGCCAAGCTCTTTTGGTGGTTCAATCAACATGCATCGGTCCGGTGGAGCGTAACTCCCAAGCCGCACTATGGCAGCGATGGTTCGAAAGTCTTCGATGTCTTCGATCGGACGGAATGCGAGTTGACCCGTCGGCTCGGGCCATTCCCATTCTTTTCTTTTTGGGGGCCCGGTGCGGGATTACCCGCGTCCCTTTGGATCGCGAAAGCAACCGCGCTGGTCCTTCGCCAAAACACGCCCGAGCTTACGCTGACCTATTTGCCTCATCTCGACTACGATTTCCAGCGTTTGGCGGCTCCAAGCATGGAACGCGTGGCCGAAGTAGATCGCTGCGCCGCTATCGTAATCGATGCTGCGCAATCGATCGGAGCTGCACCGATTGTCGTCTCCGAGTACGGTCTGGTTCCGGTGTCTCGATCGATTGCGATCAACCGAGTGCTACGCGAAGCTGGGCTACTGGCCGTTCGCAACGGCCCGTTCGGCGAAAACCTCGTGCCGGGAGATTCGAGAGCATTTGCAGTCGTGGATCATCAAGTGGCCCACGTCTACGTTCGCGAAGCTAGCCTGCGCAATGAAGTTCGATCGCTGGTTCAAGCTATCGCTGGCGTGGCCAGCGTGGTCCATCCGTCCGAAATCGATCTAGATCATCGCCGAAGCGGCGATTGGATCGCCCTGGCCCATGAGGATGCATGGTTCAATTACTACTACTGGCTAGAGGATGCGATGGCGCCTGACTTTGCACGCACCGTCGATATTCATCGTAAACCCGGGTACGATCCGGTCGAACTGTTCATGACTTCAAGATTGCGAGCGATGGCCCGCGTTGCGCAAAAAAAACTTGGACTGCGATACCGAATGGACGTTATCCCCCTGGATCCTGGCTTGGTCCGCGGGAGCCACGGTTTAAGACCAGCTCCCGAAAAAGGGCCGCTTATCATCGGCCCTGGAGCTCCCGACAGTATGCTTCTCTTCAAAGAGTACGTTCGAAGTTTGCTCAAGCGATGAAGGATGGTTTTTCGAAATGCAACTAGTCCATTTCTTGCTGCTCCCCTCGGCGTACGTATCGATGCATCTCTCGCGGCTGACGGGCAACGTCCCAAGAACGTCGGTTGAGCCTCTATTGCACATCGACTGGTCGGCGATACTCAATATGTGGTTTGTGATTGGTTGTTTCGGACTGACGGCTCGTTGGTTTCATAGAAACGACCGTCACTCGGATGCTTGGCTTTTACGCCATGGTTCGTCGCTTCAGATTTGGACCTGGTGCGCCTTGCAGCCAGTATGCTTCGTTGCATCGGGATGGGCCGCGTGGACCCATTCGGTTTCCGAGATGTGCGGCTTACAAACCGTTCAGATCCTACTCTTGATTTGCCCAAGCGCAACCCTGTTGCTCTTGAACGAGTGCATTCGGTCCGCTCGCGCTAACCGAGTAGAGGTCTTTCGAAAACTGGAATTCAAGGAGTACGCAGATCTGAAGATGGAGATCTGGGGAAGCGCGATGCTGTCCTGGTTCCTTCCCCTGTTCTTGCCAGTCGTCACCGCGGCCTTGTGTGACTTCGTTCAACTGGCTGCTCGAGCGTTTCCATCCCAAGGCCTATTCAGCTTTGTGGTATGCGCACTGGGTGCATCGATCGTCTTTATGCTTTTTGTCCCGCACGTTTTTGTATGGCTTGTCCGTGCTGAGCCGATGGACAACGCGATTCGAGCCATCGCTGAACAAGCTTGGAGAATAGATAGCGAATGCGTACCAACCATTCTGCTCTGGCCGACGGGTTGTCGCGTCTCCAACGCCGCAGTCGTTGGTTTGGTTCGCTTCCATCGGAAGCTGTTGCTGACAGACGGATTGGTCCAGCGACTCAACGAACGAGAACTATCGATGGTCGTGCTCCATGAGTTGGCGCATTGCTCTCGCTATCATGCGTGGTTTCGAATGATACCAAGCATTGTTACGGTGGCCATTTTGCTGGCTTGCCTGTCCAGCTTGAGCGGTGCCTGGTTGAGTCTCAGTTGCTTGGCCATGTTCGTCGGTTTTGTCGCCAGTTTGGTAGGCGTATGCTGGTGGACAGAACTCGACGCAGACCGAACTGCGATTCAGTTTGCCAATCGATCGCATGTTTTTTTGCAGGAAGGGTACAGCTTTAGGCCCTGCCCGAAGGATTTGATCTCAGCTCTTCAGAAGATCTACGGTTTGAAGAATCTTACTCGCAGTGGCTGGCTGCATCCCAGCGGCTCGCGACGCATAGCGGCTATTGAGGCGTTAATCGTTTAGGCTGCGAAGAGCGATTGCGTTTCTTAAATTACGCTTGACTTTCCGAAACGCAATTTGCTATCCAAAGTGTTGGTCGGCCCTGTTGTTCGCCATTATTCCACCAATTTGCGAAGATATATTTAATGCGAGCTTTAGTCTTAGATGCACCTGCCGAACTTGCTCGCGACTTGCAATTGCGATGCAACGAATCAAGTGACTTGAAACTCATGATTGCAGGTCGACATAATCCGCTCGTTGCCAATCAAGGTGATGCGATTTTTCAGTCCTTCTGTAGCCGATGCAAACTGGATCTTTCGGCGATACGCGCGCTCCGCCGTACGATTCTGCAGTTTCGTCCCGACGTGCTCCATTCCTTTCAACCCAGGTCCTTGGCACAAGCCGTGTTAGCCACCACGGGACTTCGCCAACCACCAAAAATCCTTTCGTTCTACGGCATCACGCGGGTTCCGTCGTGGCGTGAGCCTGCGGACTGGATAACGTATCTATCGCCAAAGATTGCGCTTCATGCATGTGAATCCAATGCGGTGAAGAGGGCTTTAATGGAGGGAGGAGTCAAAGAAAGTAAGTGCGAGGTGATCTATAACTGCGTGGAGAAAATAGCACATCCAAAGTCTAGAGCTGAAGTTCTCGCCCAGTTCAATATCCCCGTCGACTCATTTGTGGTGGGGACTGTCGCGACCGTTCGACCCATCAAAGGAATCGATATCTTGCTAAAGGCCCTGATCGAATGCAGCGATATTCCGAATTTAGTGACGGTCATTGCTGGATCGGTTCATGATCCCAGGGTCTCGCAATTGAGTCAGGACCCCAGAATTCGCAATCGAATACGCTGGCTCGGGTATGTAGATCGAGCCGCTTCGATCATGCCCGGTATGGATTTGTTCGCGATGCCCTCGAGGAAAGAGGGGCTGTGCCGCGCTTTGCTAGAAGCCATGGGGCAAGCCGTTTGCCCAGTGGTGAGCGATGCCGGCGGAATGAAGGAATTGGTGAGAAACAACCGAGATGGGATTGTTTTTTCTTCCGAAGATCATCTCGGTTTGGCATCCGCCATTCGCAAACTGCATTCCTCGCCCCAATTGCGCGATCGTTACGCTCTTTCCGCATTGGGTCAGGTAACGACCTATTGCGCCCCAAATGTCGTCGGTGGACGAGTCGTGGGAATGTTCGAAAGAGCTCTAGCGGCGTAGGGCATTTTGCTTTACCCGCTCCCGATTGCCTTGAATTTTTGGGATTGAGCTGGGAAGTAAGCAAAATTTGCCCCGTCTCACCCGTGACCATACCCACCAAATCCGGTATTCTCTGGTCATGTCAAAAACCAATTTCTCAGGTACTTGCCCCACTTGCAGTCGCGTCTTCGTGATGGACACCACGTCTTCGTTTATGCCTTTTTGTTCGGAACGATGCAAGATGGCCGATTTGTATCGTTGGATGAGCGAGGAAATGGGCATTCCAACGGAAACCTCGGAGCCTGAGGACGAACCAGAACCCGAGCCACCGCCGACGAAAAGGCAGTGGAATTTTGACTGATCCCTTATGCCCCATACCATTTTTCAGCTGCTTCTCGCTTCCTTCCTCTGAACTATAACCGACCAAGACCCACGCAAGTACATGAAAGACTCTCCCGTCGATTCCGTTGCCACGCCCAAAGTCGCCATCGACTGGTACCGGTCGACACCCTGGTGGCGTTTCGCTTCACAAACCATCGTGATTTCCTGGCGATCGACTCACTTATTGCTTTGCGCCGCTGGTTTGTTGTTAACACAGTTTTGGGTTAGCGGCTCGCATTGGATCTTTGATAGGAGTTCTCCTGCTCCGAATTGGACCAGTTCTAGTCTGTCGACATCGTTGATGCGTAGTAGCACCGAAACTCCCGAAATAGTTTGGCGTCACTTCATCGATCCCGTTTTGCAATGGCTTTCCAATCCTACTTTGACCGGTGCTGCCCATGCTCTGGCATCTATGCTCGGGATCATCGCTATCTGGTCTTTGGTAGGAGGGTGTTTGTCGCGTCGTTCTGTGGTCGAACTCGGTACTCGCATGACCGCTCCTTGGACGGAGTGTTTTAAACTTGTAGTGCAGCGTTGGCAGTCCATCGCTTGGTCGGTAACGATGCCATCTGGCTTGATCCTATTGTTGGCATTGCTACCGCTTGGTTTGGGTTGGCTTTCCAATATCCCTTTCGTTGGAATGTGGCTGGCCGGCTTGCTGATGATCCCTGTCGTTTTTCTTGCCATTGGGATCGGTTGGTGCGCTGCCATTTCGTTGTTCGGTTTCTCTCTCTCGGTTTGTTCGGTGGTTACCGAGAAAGGAGCCGACGCTTATGATGGAATTTCGAGGTCGGCAGCGTACACCTTTCAACGTCCACTCACGCTCGCTCTGTGTATTGCGGTGGCGCAATTCTTGAGTATGGTAGGGGGGACCATGCTTTCGTTGGTCCTGACGACAGGCCAGGGCGTGGTCGAAGCTGGGTTCGATATCGGTTCAACCACTTCGATCAAGGAATTGGATTCCATGTGGGGGCCCGTACTACGCGGGATAGTACCACTGTTGCTTACCGCTTACGGCTTCAGTTTTTTTTGGACTGCGTCGGCAGCCTCGTATTTGATCTTGCGACGCGATGTCGACCAAGCCGAATACGACTTGATAGATATGGGAAACGCGGAAATCAAGCCTTTGCCAGAGCTACCCAAACGACCCTCGCTATCGAACAGCACACCATCCACCAATACAGAATTGCCCGAGAACACCGCTGAATAGTGCGTCCTGCAAAGACAGGCTACCGCTAGAACAGCTCCATTCCAACTTCGCCGCCCTCCAGGCGATTCGACGTACCCGTTTCGAATCATCTTTAACAAGGCTACATCAATGCCATCGTGCATTCCGAAATTCTTCCTTGCATTTGCCTTCCTCCTTTCAACCTCCACGGCCTTTGGTATTCAGGAGTCGGCGGTCGCCGTCCCACCAGCGGTCGCCGTGCCGCCAGCGGTCGCCATGCCACCAGCGGTCGTCACGCCACCCGTAGACAAAGTGGTTCCCCAACTGATTCCATTGCCGGACAAGTTGCCCACTCCAACGGCCGTACGTGAAGCAGCAGAGCGTCAAGCCAAGATCGAAAGCGGTGAAATTTCTTCGTCCGATGTCCCAACCAAGACATGGATTGATACCATCGACGGATGGTTTGGCGACTACTTGGTTGCCCCCATGGACGCGGTGCTGTTTTACGATTTCGGAACCAAGGAATCCTTGGGTGTGAAAATTCCATTTGTGGTGATGTGGTTGTTGTTGGGCGGGACCTTCTTGACCCTCCGCATGGGCTTCATTAATTTTCGAGCATTTCGGCATGCAATCGATTTGGTTCGCGGCAAGTACGACGACAAATCCCACGTCGGGGACGTTTCTCACTTTCAGGCTCTCTCGTCAGCACTTTCGGGGACGGTCGGACTTGGCAACATAGCAGGGGTTGCCATCGCGATTGGGGTCGGAGGTCCGGGCGCCACATTTTGGATGATCCTTTGCGGTTTGCTAGGCATGACGAGCAAGTTCTCTGAGTGTACGTTGGCTGTCATGTACCGACGGACCGATGCGCATGGTATGGTGCTGGGTGGCCCGATGGTGTACCTGCGCGAGGGGTTGAGCAAAATGGGCTTAGGAGCGCTGGGCGGAGTCCTAGCGATTCTTTTTACGATCCTTTGTATCGGTGGCTCGTTCGGAGGTGGCAATTCGTACCAAGTCGCACAGTCGTTGAATGCGTTGCAAGCCGAGCCGATGTTCGCGTTTTTAAAAGACTCGCCGTGGATATATGGTCTGCTCATGACCGTTCTGGTCGGAGTGGTGATTATCGGTGGGATCAAGTCGATTGGGAATTTTGCGGGGGCTGTTGTTCCGGTCATGTGTGTGGCCTATATGGCTGTTTGCTTTTGCGTTCTCGCTTTGAATTACCGTTACATTCCGTTCGCCATTATGCAGATCGTGACGGGCGCCTTTAGCTCCAACGCGTTGTATGGCGGTTTTCTGGGGGTCATGGTCATCGGAATGAAGCGAGCTGCATTTTCCAATGAAGCGGGGGCTGGCTCAGCAGCCATTGCGCACTCCGCCGCCAAAACCGATAAACCAATTAGCGAAGGTATGGTGGCGTTGCTCGAGCCGTTCATCGATACGGTTTTCGTTTGCACGCTGACAGCCTTGACGGTTGTCGCCACAGGTGTTTACCGTCAACCCGAGATTCAACAATTGGCCGTTGACCAAAAAGGGTCTATGGTCACGCTCGCTGCGTTTACGCAAAATCCGGATTTTGATTGGTTCCGCTACGTTCTCTACTTAGCAGTGTTTTTGTTCGCTTATTCAACTTGCGTTTCATGGTCGTACTATGGCGAACGTTGTTTTGTGTCACTGTTTGGAGAGAAGTGGTCGATGCTGTATAAGATCCTTTTCTTGGTTTTCACCTTCCTCGGATCGGTGATCAGCCCCAAGAACATCTTGGAGTTCAGCGATATGCTCATTCTTGGGATGGCGGTGCCCAACCTGATCGGCGTGTTCTTAATGAGCGGTATGATTCGGCGCGAGCTTGACAAGTACTGGGCGGATTATCAAAGCGGTGCGATGAAGCCGAACTCATAGATGATCCAAAACGGAAAACGAAGCTATGACTTGATGCTTTGCGGTGGAGGGGTCATCGGCCTTTCGATCGCATACCAGTCGGCTCTGTCGGGCTGGAAAGTCCTGCTGGTAGACGCTGGCAAGATTGGCCAGTCAGCTTCTTGGGCGGGTGCGGGAATCTTACCAGCCGGGGCGTCCGTCGAAGCTTTGGATCCGACCGAGCAACTGCGATCGCTCTCGCATCGCTTGCATTCCGTATGGTCCCAGCAGTTGCTCGAATTGACTGGGATCGATAATGAGTACCGGCATTGCGGAGGTCTGTACTTGGCTCGATCCGCGGCGGAGCGCGCCACCTTAGCTGCCCATCGCATGTGGTGGGAAGAGCATGGCATCCCCTACGAAGCGTGGCCGTTGGATGAACTTGTTTTGCGAATGCCTTCGCTCGGAGACTTGGCGAACCGCAACAAAGACCTTCTATCTTGGTACGTCCCAGACGACTGTCGACTACGAAACCCGAGGCACATCCAAGCGTTGATCGCGGCGTGTTCCCGTCTCGGAGTTCAACTGGAGCCCGATACTCGCATTGATCGATTGGAGGCCGATAAGAATCGAATCGTAGCGGCGCAATGCGGTTCAAGCCGATTCGTTGCGGATCGCTTCTGCATCACCACCGGCGCTTGGGCGACACAATTGCTCGGACCTATCGGGATCGAAACAGGAATTCTGCCAGTACGTGGCCAAATGGTCCTCTTCAAACTAGATAGACCACACTTTTCGATGGTGATCAACGACGGGCATCGGTATTTGGTGCCTCGCGATGACGGGCATGTTTTGGCTGGATCCTGCGAGGAGGAGGTGGGTTTCGATATCCGCACCACCGATCCCATGATTGAGCAGCTGAAGGACTGGGCCATAACGATTTGCCCAAAGTTGTCTGCCTCGAACTGTGTAAAATCATGGGCTGGACTGCGGCCTGGCTCGTTGGATTCGTTACCGTACATGGGAACACTGCATCCCTATAAAAATGCCTTTATTGCAGCCGGCCATTTTCGACATGGCTTGCACTGGTCGACCGCGACTGGGATGCTAATGTTTCAATGGATGTCCGACCAGAAAACGGACATCGATCTCAAGCCGTTTTGCGTCCAGCGAGGCCAGACTGGCGGACAAGAACTTTTCCTCAAGCCATAGCGATAGCCGAGCTCATGACCCGCATCGACAAAATACAAGCCATGTTGCAAGACGACCCATCCGATTCGTTTTTGCGATACACGCTTGCGATGGAATACCGAAAGCTAGACGACAGCGAAAAGAGTATCGACCTACTTACCGTCTTGGCCTATCACGACGAGCCGAAATACGTTGCCGCTTTCTTCATGGCGGCCCAGCAGCTGGTTGAGATGGAACGAATCGAAGAAGCAAGGGCTTTTTTACGTGATGGCATTGAGGAGGCTCGTTCGCAAAAGAACGACCATGCCGCTGCAGAGATGAGTGAACTGCTGTCCGAAATCGGTAAATAGTACAATAGACGGTAAGGGCTGGTTATGGGTAGCGGTAAGATCCTTTTGGCCTTGGAGACCAGTGGTAAATCCGGCTCGGTGGCGGTTCTGCGGACTGCTTCTGGGGTGTGCCTCTGCTCCACGGAACAACTGGCCAGTGATTCTGGCTCCGCGAAGACCCTCGCTCCGGCCATCGAGCGACTGCTGGCCAAGGAGTCGATCGACATCCAATCTCTAGACGCGATTGCCTTGCTGACGGGGCCAGGTTCGTTCACGGGTCTGCGAGTCGGAGTGGCTACTGCCAAAGCGCTGGCCTACGCACTGCAGATACCGGTAGTCGAGGTGGACACGCTTGACACGATTGCGTGGCAGTGCCTAGCCACTCGCTCATCGATCTTTGCGGTCTTCGATGCCTATCGCGGACAAGTTTTCTGCGCCGAATTTGAGACCAAGGGTAGACCAGCTTCGCAGGAGATACACCGATTCACTAAGAAATCGCCCACGGAAATCCTTGACATCGACCCATTGCTGGAGCGAGCGAGCCGAAGCGGGAGTTCTGCATCGATTTCTTTTTGCGGCCCAGGCTGCTCTCGCATTAAAAAGCATCTGGATGAAATTTCCGTCGACCACAGGGCGGACAGAACCCAATGGCTCGATCGAATCGAGTGGCTCGATGGTCCGGAGACGTATCCCGTAGCCGAAAGCGTTGCACGACTCGGCTATGTAAAGTTTATGGATGGCGAATGTACGGATGCCTTTCGAGTGCAGCCTAGATACTATCGCGAGAGCGCGGCGGAGGAACTGGCTATGAGCAGAAAGAAACCTTAGGAGCGGACCCACGAGCTCGCTTTTGGTCAATCGGTCTTGGCCATCGCGTCATCGATCTGCGACAGAAAAACCTGAGAGACACTTTTGTCAAATGGCTCCTTCGCTATTTCGTTCTTGTCGGAGATCGCGGTGATGCGACGATGGAACTCTCGAAGTCGTTCTTCGTTGACATCCTCACGGACTGAGAGCCGGGACGAGCGTTGCTCTTTGGTAGCGACATTTTGGACGGCAAACTCCATATCCTGGACTGAAAGTTTGCCTTCGGACGCAGCCCGCAACCAGCGATCGCAGGCCAATCGGAACTCCTCTTTTTCCGGGGCAGTCATTTCCGATTTCTGTGCCTGCTGGTTCAACTGCTCGACGACTCCCCATTGCAACACCGGGCTGTCCATCAACCTCAATGCCAACCGTGAAAATTGCCGGGAAGTCAGTTCCTCTCGCTCCATGGCAGAGGACAAGTCCGTCAAACGAGCAACGATTTGGACGCGATCCGGTTGGCTAAGCGACGATTGTTCAACCCACGGAATCAATTGCTCACGCACGGAGTAGGCTGCCCGTCGTCCTTGGCTGCCGGTCATCATGAATGCCAACACCACCATACCAACACTCAGAGCTACAGCTCCAAAGATCGCCACGATCAGACAGGCTGGGCCGAGCGACACGTCCTTTTGTGGGCCACCAGTTCCTCGCGATCGCGCGTCACTGTTTGCTTCACTCGTCGATGGATTGGCCATTAGTCTTTAAATTCGATCGAAAGAATTTCGTACTTGAGAGTCCCTTTGGGAGCTTGGATTTCGGCTTTGTCACCAACCTTTTTCCCTACCAGCGCCATACCGAACGGACTGCTGGAAAGAATGCGGCCGACCTCGTAGTCTTCGTCACCGGCTCCCACCAACGTGTATTCTTCTTCGTCTCCCCACGGATCTTTCACTCTGACCGTGGCTCCAAAACCAACTTTATCTTTTGGAAGGGTAGACGTATCGATGATGTGAGCATTGCTCAGTTTTGTTTTCAACGCGTTAATCTTGGACTGAACCATGCCTTGATTCTCTCGCTGAGCGTGGTACTCCGCATTTTCCTTGAGATCCCCTTCGGCACGAGCTTCTGCAATCTTTTCCGAGATGCGTGGCATCTCTTCGTTTTCAAGCCGTTCTACTTCGGCCTTGATGCGGTTGTACCCGTCCCGGGTCATCGGCACGTAGTCGCTCATCGTTCACCCCTCAATCCATACGCTAAAAAAAATTGCGACTCGTCTTCGTCATTGGAAGAAAAGTCGCATCGCTTCTCTATCTTTCACTCACGGCAGGGATTGTCAAGTTCAATCGGCTGCGGCTTCGTAAATTGGCAAGTGCCGGTAGTATACTTCTAAGGATAGCAAATTGAGTGTCGTCACGTACAGTCTACCCCCAAAACGTCCCCAAGCATCAGGAATCCGACCGTTTGGCTCCCAAGATCCCATGTATTCACCGTCGCTCTGTTGAGTGGTGATCAACATCGGATAAAGCTTGCCGTACCAGGCTTTCCAGCGTTCGCCACCCATGTGAAACATCACCTGCGTGGCATAGTACCAATAGTAAGTATCGCGTTGCGGATTCTGTGGAGTACCCTCGGCAGGCAATCGATCCTTGAGCCAGTCGGCGCCGCGCGCCATGTCGAGGTTATCCCGCTTCCATCCCAAGTACAATCGCATCAACAAACCGACACTGGTCATCACGGGCGTCGGAACTCGACCATGCCGAGTGGCAGGAGAATCAGCCGCCAACCAGTTGTACCGGTACAAGTACTTCTGCTGGTCGCTGGCTTGAGAACCCTGGAGCCATTTTTCTATCCCTTGGTAAGACTCTTGAGGGACCTTGAGACCGGACAATTCCGCGCTCTTGAGGGCCATCATGCACCAGCCCGTGACGCTGGTATCCGAACCGATACGAGGTTGATAGCGCCACCCTCCACCCTGAGGGTCCTGGCTTTGGACCAAAAAATCTATAGCCCGCTGAGCATTGTCCCTGATCGTTTCATCCTGAGTCATGCCGTACGCTTCACACAGAGCTAGAGTCGCAATCGAGTGGCTGTACAACCAAGCGTTGCCATCGGATTTTGCATCGGTTCGTACATAAAGGTCACCATTGGGGCGTTGATTTTGGGTCATCCATTGCAACGCCCCCGCGCAAACCTTTTCATACTTGAATTGGCGATGCGTATACCCAGCCCCCTGAAAGGAAAGCAGCGACAATGCGGTGGCAGCCGTCTCGCTTCGAATATCGACCCGTTCGCCAAAGTCTTCCAAGTGCCAGGAACCATCCTTGCGTTGGTACTTTGCCAAAAACTGCAGCCCTCTTTCGATTGCCGCTTCGGTTTTAGGACCAAGCGGGCCCAAATCAGCCTCTGCATTTTCTTCTGAGTCGAGGTTGCGTCTCAAGCGTTGCGAGAACGCAGGAGCCGGAATAGGAACGGCAGACCGGCCAAGTCTAAGACCTCCCGTTTCCGGTCGCTTCAAAGGACCGGTGGCTGCATCGGCATCGTTGATCTCTGGCAAATCGATCTCCCGTCGCGTCGACGCCGATCCGTTGATGAGCGAATTTAGCAACGGACCAGTCAATGCAGTCTTGCCTAAATCAAGCTCTGGTTGGCCAAGCGAGGAACTCAAACTCATCGACTGCTTGCCTTGGTTGGCAAGACTTTTAGTATCCGATCGCCGACTTCCTAAGTCCGGCTTTACCAGGATGTCCATAGAGGGCAGTTCGCTTGAGGTGTCACCGCTTCCCGTTTGGCCAGCGTTCGCTCCCATGCTAGGTGAGATCGGTTGTGAGGCGGACGGCGCAGAGCCAATTTCGCCTTCCGATCGAACGGGTCTCGCTCGATTCGAACTTTCGCGGATGGAACGGTTCATAGCGATTTCCAATTCGCGATCGGTTCGAGTTGGATCCGAAGACAACTTGGCAGACATCTTTTCCTGTGTGGGTCCTAACCGAGTTGGACTCTTGGTGTCGACCTTGGCGTCCAACATTTCTGCAAGCGAATTTTGCTTCTGCGCAAGAGAGGATTTAACTCTCAATTTCGTTTCCGACGCCTGAAGCGATTGCGTGGGATTAGATGGTGAAGTGCGGAGTGTTGGGACCGCTATCTCGGTTTCGGATGCATCAAAATTCTTGTTGGTTTCTGGTCGCTCAAGGGGTTTTGCAGCCGAGGTGATAGTCGGTTGGCTCGCGGCCGCTTCACGCCTCGGCTTGTTAAACGGTTGCTCGTTGAGTTGCGGCTCGAACTGGTCCTGGGCCACTTCCAAACTCAGTTTGGCCGACTCATCGGCTCGCTGTTGTGGATCGAGAGTGGGTTGGGCATCGTTTTGCGTGGTCGGAACCGGCTTTAGATAGTCGGGCCGTGTTTCGGCTTTCGAACTGGAGGGTTGAAAATACTGAGGTGCCGAGGTTTTGTTGGAAACCATTTCCCTTACGACTTGTTGAGCGTCCGCCATCAAACTGCTCTTGAACAGGACGAGGCTGGCTGCAAAAAAAATCAAAAGCAAGTGCACCGTCACGCTGATAAGGAATCCCAGCTGAATCGATTTTTCCACCATATCACTGGCCAGCACGCGGGTGAGCATGGAGATAGCGATCAGGCTCGTAGGGATTCCCAACAAGTAGACCCAGGCGTTGTAGAGCGGATTGGGGTCATCGAACTTTAGTAGGCGCAACACCAGCAGCAGCACAGCCATGCCCAGCAGGAGCAGCGCAAGGTCCATGGCCAGTAAGCCCGTCCCAGTTCGTTTGTTCAACGTCCCGGTTCGATTGGCAAATTCGCTCATGATCCGGCCTCCGCTTCCGTTGAGATTTTATACGAAGGGACTTTCAATTTCGTGCATAGATCCATGATCGACACGATCGCTTGGAAGGCGACGGTACGATCACCGCGAATGATCACCATTTGGTTGAGTGGGTTATCCGCTACAGCGCGGCGCATCACCATTTCCACCCGATCTAACCCCATCCTTTCCCCCAGGATCATGTACTGTCCCGCAGCGTCGACGTTCACGACCATTTCCGTCGGCTCGGCTGTCATGGGCACGGCGCTAGCGGCCGAAGGCAGCTGGACAGGTAGCTCCCGATCGTCCTGAGAAAATCGGGTTGCGACCAAAAAGAAAATCAACAGCAAGAACACTACATCGATCAGCGGCGTGAGGTTGAGCGCATCGAGAGCTCGTCCCTTTTTGATTTGGATTGCCATCGTTCGTCAAACTTGTGTATTCGTTGAATGAAGGAGTGCAAAAGGCCTATCGTAGCTTCCTTAGAACCGCTTAGCCGCCGAACATTCGCGTCAAATTGATCGAATCGTTGATAATCACCGCTCCCATCAAGCACAGGAGCCCGAGCACACCGACCATCGTGAGTTTCATTTGCAGGGCTTCGTCTACGGGCTTTCCACGAATGGCTTCCGCAGTCAGAAACATCATGTGGCCGCCGTCCAGAGCGGGGATCGGCAAAAAATTGATGATGGCTAGATTGGCGCTCAACATCGTGAGGAACATCAACAAAGGGGAAATACCTTTCGATGCCGCATCGGTCGCTTCGACCGCAATCATCCCAGGCCCTCCGACCACTCTGAAGGGCATTTTGCCTTTGACCAAAAGTTCCAGGAACTCGAGGACGTTCCCCATCCTGCGCCAAATCTCTCCAACACCCATCGTCAACGCAGAAGCCACGCCGGTTGCCTGGTGCTCGAATTGGAGCGGTGTGAAATTGACGCCTCGGTCGGGCCAGTTCCATTCACGTTCGGCATGTATGTCCACCTTTGCATTGTCCACTTTGCCATCGCGCTCATAGCTGATTTCCACCGGCATTCCTTCGCGAAACAACTGAGCCATATTTTGAAAGTACAACATGTTATGACTTTTATCCACCGGTGTTTCCGCCAAGAACGATTTGTAGGACGAAACGAAGACCTTTTCGAGATACTCGGTATCCTCAAGTGCACTGCCATCGAACTTGAGCTGCGTGACTGTATCGCCGGCGACTAGACCACTTTTTGCGGCAACGGAGTTTGACTCTACCCCGCTGATCGTGTTGCTAATCGTAAATACCAATCCTGAGCCAGGCAGTTCCAAACCAGTCGGTGCCAAGGATCCTTCGCCTGTGCTGAGTACGAAATTCGTGGGCACAATCCATTCGATGGGAATCTGGGTCTTATCTGGGCGTTCAAGAATCATCGTGGCCGACTTGCCTCGCAACGAGGCGATGAGCTGCGGCAACGTGAATGCGTCCTTGATCGGGTCGCCGTTGATCATGGTGGGCACATCCCCCTCGGTCACTCCAGCCTTTGCTGCAGGCGAGTCACTGGCAACCGCTACGATCGGACCGGGTTTGAATCGCAAACCGAAGCTCTTCATTGGTACCGGATCCCACGCTACGTCGATTTTCGTGCCGGACCGGTCGACTTGCAGAGTGACTTTCTCATTCACTTTCGGATGCAACCGCTCGTTCAGGGAATACTCCATGGCAACTGAACTGTGTTTCGAAATCGGTAGTGACTCTCCATCGATGCCTGTAATCACATCATTCGGCTCGAGCTCAGGTGCGAAGCTTGACTCCCGACGGAAACTCAACTCAAGCTGCTTGCTGATCGGCACTTTATCGTTGACTCGCAACATCGAAGCGCTTCGAATACCGAGAGTCAAGTGCTGTAGCCCCTTTTTGGGATCCGAATGGGATGTCGTGCCGAGAAATTTTTTGTTAAGGATCTTTCCGTCTCGTTCGACACCCAGCTCAATCTCTTTCGTCGCGTCTCGCAATCCGTGGAAGAGCACCGACATAAACATATCTCGAAAGGAAAGTTCCTTATCGGACATCGTGTCCACTTGGACGATTTTGTCCCCGGCCTGAAGCCCGTTTTTCCAAGCCGGGTCACCCGGTACGACTTCTCCGACCACGGAGGGTTCGTAAGGCACACCGCTATGGAAGGCCCAGCCGGCCATAAGGACACCAAAGATTAGGTTCATGACCACGCCCGCGCTGATGATGACCATACGTGCACCAACGCTTTTAGCGGGGAACGAACGCGGGTCGAGTCGAACACGATTGGGATCGTCCAAAGTGGCGGTTGGGTCTTCCTGTCGAATGCGTTGCAATTCTTCCTCGGCTTTTCGAGGATCGTCATCTTGTCCGAGCATTTTCACGTAGCCACCCAGCGGGATAGCGCCGATCCCGTATTCGGTTTCGCCCCATTGGAAATGAAAAAGTTTCGAGGGCAATCGAATCGGGCCGATTTTGATCGGGACGTCAAAACCGATATAGAACTTCTCGCATTTGACCCCAAAGGCTTTGGCTGCCAAGAAGTGTCCGAGCTCATGAACAAAGATCACAAAGCCTAGTCCTAGAGCCACCAACATGATGTTGTAGAGCCGTGCTCCCCAAACCTCGATCAAGCTAGCATCGGCTGCAAAGATTGGAGAAAACGACGAGCTTGCAGACTCGAATAAGGAGAGTGCAGAATGGGAGAGGGTAAGAATTTCGGTCATTTGGCTTGGATCCATTTTTGAACTTCATTGCGTCCCCAGCAATCCTGCTCTTGCAGCTCGGAAAGGGATGGGGAGGGTGAATAATGATGATGATCGAGCACGTCGCGACAAATCGTGGCGATCTCGGTCAGTTTGATTTTTTGTTGGAGGAACAGCTCTACGGCAGCTTCATTCGCGGCGTTCAGGACGGCACCGCACGTTCCACCTCTCGCGGCAACTTCGAACCCCAACTGCAACGCTGGATAGCGCTCGAGGTCGGCTGGCCGCCAGTCGAGTTGCATCGGTTTGCTCCAATCGATAGTAGGACTGGGGGAAGGTGTTCGCTCCGGGTAATTTAAGGCATAGTGGATTGGCAGTCGCATGTCCGGTGGGCTCATTTGACCGATCACCGAGCCGTCGACAAATTCTACCATGGAATGGATAACAGATTGTGGATGAACGACCACTGCAATTTGTTCCGGCTCCAGCCCGAAAAGCCACTTGGCCTCGATGACTTCCAAAGCTTTGTTCATCATGGTTGCCGAATCGACCGTGATCTTGCGGCCCATTTGCCAGGTCGGATGCGATAGCGCGTTCTCGATAGTCGCCGACGGAAGTTTCTCGATTGGCCAATCTCGAAGAGGCCCGCCGCTGGCAGTCAAAACGATCCGTTTCACCTCCGAACAGGCTCGGCCCGATTGCAAGCATTGGAAGATTGCACTGTGCTCACTATCGACAGGTAGTAGCTCAGCCCCGTTCAGTTTCGCCAAATTCATCAGAAGCGACCCAGCAACTACCAACGATTCTTTGTTTGCCAAAGCCAGGCGCTTTCCAGCTCCAGCTGCCGCAAGTGCGGTTTCTAAACCGGCAATACCGACAATCGCAGCAAGTACAATATCGACCTCTGGCCCAGCCACATATTCGACCAGCCGATCTCGTCCAGCAATCCTCTGGGAACTACCGGAGGTTGGCTTGCCCCGCGTTTCGCTCAGATTGCTGTCTTGCCAACGACGAGAAGCCTCTTCCGAAAGCCCTGTGACAAATGCCCTCTTGGGCGAAAACGACATTATCTGCTGCTCGAAGAGCTCGAGCTGTGTGTGGCACGAAATGGCCGCCAATCGAAATCGCGGATGCCCTTGGGCGAGAACGTCCAGAGCCGCTCGACCGATGCTACCGGTTGAGCCAAGGATGGCAACATTGCGAATTTGGCTCAAGGAAAAATCGTCTCCAGATTGGGAGTCCAGCCCCGGGGAGGTAAATCCTGCAGAGTCGTTGCATCCGTCGCAAACCGTTCCAGCCTCTACACTTACCCGCGGGATTTTATGCACTTCCTTCAAAAACCTCAACCTCAAACCCTGCCCAATCGTCGCCGCCAGTGCATAATTGCGCAATACGTTAAGCCAGCGCGAACTTCCACATTCCCTTTCCAGCTCAATTTCTAGCCCCAACACGCATGCCAGAACCATCGAAACCTGCTAAGAAACCTACTTCATCGAGCAATACGAACCCGAATAACTCGTGGCTTATGTACGGGGTGTTCGCTTTGTTGATCATTGTTGGGGCTGTCAGCTTGGTCTCTAGTTCGATGATCCAGACGATCCACTACCCCGATTTGATCCAGCTCATCGAAAGTACCCAGTACAAAAAGGACAACTCCGGCGAGCTTGTTACGGGTTACACCGGCACAATTCAAACGGTTTCGGGAACGACCAAGTTGGAATTGAGCAACCTCAGAGAAGTGCGAGTGGATGACAACACCATCAACGGCTACGTCGATGTGCGTTCCCTGGCAGAAAGCAAGCAGAGCACGCTGCGCAAGAAAGTGGCCTTCGAGACCACCAAAGATACCTCGAATGATACAACGCGACAGATTCGTGAAAAACTGGATCGCGCCAATGTCGCATGGTCTTATAAGCCTGGGCCGAGCATGCTCTCGCAGTCCATCTGGTTTTTTGCGCTGCCGCTGCTCTTGGTGACAGGTGTGTTGTTCTTTGCCATGCGTCGCCTGGGCGGTATCGGTTCACCGATGCAGTTCGGGCGGTCGAGGGGCAAGCTATACGCTAACGAAGATGTAGGTGTGACCTTCGATGACGTAGCTGGAATCGATGAAGCCGTAGAAGAAGTGCGGGAAGTCGTTGATTTCCTCAAGCATCCCGAGAAGTATCAAAAATTGGGAGGTCGTATCCCGCACGGCGTTCTCCTCGTTGGGCCTCCTGGAACTGGCAAAACGCTACTCGCCAAAGCGATCGCGGGCGAAGCGGGGGTTCCGTTTTTTTCGTTGTCCGGTTCCGACTTCGTTGAAATGTTTGTGGGCGTCGGGGCCGCTCGCGTGCGAGATATGTTCCTGCAGGCGACAGCCAAAGCACCCTCGATCATTTTCATCGACGAGCTCGATGCGCTTGGTAAAAGCCGTGCTGGCAATGTTCCTGGCTCGCACGACGAACGCGAACAAACACTCAATGCGTTGTTGGTCGAAATGGATGGCTTTGCGCCCAATGTCGGGGTAATCGTGATCGCAGCTACGAACCGTCCGGAAACCCTCGACCCAGCTTTGCTGCGTGCCGGCCGCTTTGACCGAAATGTCTTGGTCGATCGACCGGATAAACAGGGTCGCGAGGAAATACTCAACGTGCATGTCAAGGGGGTCAAGCTCGGTTCGAACGTCGAACTCAGGCAAGTTGCCGCCATTACACCCGGCTTCGTGGGCGCAGATCTCGCCAATTTGGTGAATGAAGCAGCTTTGTTGGCGGCCCGAAAAGGCAAAAATCACGTTGGCAAGGAAGAGTTCAACGACGGCGTCGAACGGGTAACGGCGGGCCTGGAAAAGAAAAAGAGGATCATGAGCGAAGACGAAAAGCGTCGTGTCGCTTACCACGAAGCTGGCCACGCGCTGATCGCTTACTCCCTGCCCAATACAGACCCGGTTCATAAAGTCTCTATCATTCCGCGAGGCATCGCAGCTCTGGGATACACGATGCAACGTCCCGAAGGGGATCGTTATCTCATGACCCAACCTGAACTCGAAGCCCAAATGCAAGTTCTCGTGGCCGGGACCTTGGCGGAAGAAATCATCTTCCGAGACATCAGCACCGGCGCGCAAAACGATCTGGAGCGAGCCACGGCGATTGCTAAGGGCATGGTCATGGAATACGGAATGAGCCGTATGGGCCGGGTCAATTACCGCGAAAGCAACCGCTCCCCGTTTCTGGCGGGTGCCGCAGGGGAATCCTTTGGCCGCGAACATTCCGAACAAACTGCACGCGAGATCGATCAAGAAGTCAAACGCCTAATCGACGAAGCCATCCAACGGACACGTACCATTCTCGGAGAACGAAGAGGCGCGCTAGAGGCGTTGGCCCAACGATTGATCGAAGTCGAAGTAGTCGATTCCGATGATCTCAAGCGGATTATGGACTTGAATATCGGCGGCCCACGCGTCGTGCCTGGTACGAACTCAGGATTGCTCAGTCCGCCAACCAATGGCGCCAGCACGAGCAAGGATGTTGGTACCATTGGCCTGTTAGGCTCGTAGTCATCGGAGTGGTTTTGAGTGGACTGTCCTCAAAATGAAGGGCTCCGAAAGTAGCTAACAGGCACATCCTGGGTACGAAGAACCAGGGTTTCTTGCTTGCAATCGAATCGAAAGTCGTTGACCTAGACTTGTCTGCCTCTACAATGCCAAGGCTCGAAAACGGTGATCCTTCGTCCTAGACAGACATAACAATGACAAAAAGATGGTTAGCCGCCCTTCCGGTTTACAACGAAGCTGGCTATGTCAACTCGGTTCTCGACGAAGTGCTCAGATTCGCTCCCAACGTTTTGGCGGTCAACGACGGCTCGAACGATGGTACGCTTGAGTTGCTCAATCGCCGCACCGACATCGCTATCCTCCATCACGAAAAGAACTTGGGGTACGGTGCGGCTCTTCGCACAGCTTTCCAGTACGCGATCGACGAGGGCTACGAAGTCATCGTAACTCTCGATTGCGATGGGCAACACCAACCCAAACGAATTCCTCGCTTTGTCGCAGCATGTGCCAGCGCCGATATCGTGTCCGGATCACGGTATCTCAAAAAATACGATGGGGACAGCGTTCCTCCTGCTCAACGACTATTCATTAACAAGCAAATAACTAAGACTATCAACGACCTGTTTGATTGGAACCTTACCGATACGTTTTGTGGATTCAAAGCATACCGAACCGAAGCCATCGCCAAACTCGATATCACGGTCGATGGCTATGCGATGCCCCTTGAGCTGTGGACACAGGCAGCCATGCTCGGTATGCGGATCTTGGAAGTACCGGTGCCATTGATCTATCTGGATGAAAAGCGATCCTTCGGCGGAGCGTTGGATGACGGGAGCGTCCGGTTGGCCTACTACAACCAAGTCATCGAACAGAGCATCAAGACCATGCGTGATCGGGGATTCGTGTTGCCTTGCGTCGCAGTCAGCTGTGGCGGGGAGCGCCCGTAGCGTGTCTAACCCGGCCCAAGCTGGCCAGCCGTCGCTCAAGGTGCCGAGAGAGGACAATCGCTATCTGTGCTGGCCACCTGCTACTCAATCCGCAAAATGGTTGAAAAGCAACCGCGAGATTCTTGAAGACTCCAATTCGTCCCGATTGCCAAAATGGTTTAGTCGAATCCGTTCCCTGGCGCGGGTGCAGGCGCTGGCGGCTTCTCAACGATACCTATCGCACTATGCCCCTTCGCTTTCGGAGTCGATTGGGTCGATCGATACGTCGCAAGTTCAGATCGTGGTAGGCGGGCACCAGCCCGAACTCTTTCATCCAGGGGTCTGGTTCAAAAACTATCTGCTTGCAGAAATTGGTGTTCGAGCGGGGGCCGTTAGTTTGCAAGTCATCATCGACCATGACGTTGCTAAGTCTGACACCCTGCGTATCCCTAGCTGTACGTTTAGCGATGTTCCAGGAACGCATCAGGAGTTTTTCCAACGATCGGTCCTTTTGCCAATTCGTGGCGAATCCCAAACTCGCAGTCCCTGGCATTTGACTTCTACGGCTGCAAGCAATCCGAGCGCGTGGGCCGAGACAATCGATCGAATTGGTAAACTGCTCTCCCCCTGCAAGATCGACGAGCCGATGCTAGCCAGCCAATCGAAATTGCTCATCGATTCGATTGCAACATCGATCAACATTGGAGATGCGTTTGCCCGCTTTCGTCATCGGATTGAACTTGAACACGGAGTGAAGAATATAGAAGTGCCGATGAGCGACCTTTGTACCGGAACGGCATTTGGCCTGTTTGTTCAGCATTGCGCTCGGAACGCGGGGACCTTGTGGTCCTCCTACAATCGCTCTCGGTCCGCCTTTCGAAAACAGCATAAGATTCGCAACCAAGCCCAACCGGTCTTGGAACTTCTGCGAACGGACCTTTGGTTGGAGCTTCCGTTCTGGATCTATCGTTCGACGGAGGATGCAACCATCGTACGCAAACGCCTTTGGATTTCCAGCCGCGAAGAACGTATGCTTCTTTGCGACGCAGCCGATCCGAGCCAAAGAACTATAGAGATCGAACTTCCTAACGACGTGGAAGCACTGCCCGATGCGTGGCGCACAATCGCAGAAAGTGGTATCTGCATTCGACCACGGGCGTTGATGACGACTCTCTACCTGCGTTGTTTCATCGCGGATCTGTTTGTGCACGGTATCGGTGGTGGCACTTATGATGCCGTGACAGATTCGATCATCCGAGAATGGATAGGCATCGAACCGCCGGTCTACATGATCAGTTCGGCGTCACTCCATCTACCCCTTCGCTCGGTAGAGACATCTCATCCATCGGACGATACCGAAGCCATTCGATCGCCGGTTTCGGCGCGTCTAGCTTCGGTTCAAAGGGAGCTTCAATGGCTCCGATCTGTCCCTGAGAAGTATCTGGATCGATCCATCGCGGATCAACGCATTCTGATGGACGATCACGCTCGGCTTATTTCCGCGATTCCAGCACGGGGCAATAAGCGAGCCTGGCATGGACGCATCACCGACTTGCGAAAGCAAATTCATGCCGTAGTTCTGCCGGTTCAATCCGCGAAACAGGAGGAGTTGCACCAAATCCGAAAGGAAATCCAGCAGACCAAGATACGGAAGTCTCGGGAGTACTCTTTGGTTCTCTTTGGCGAACGCAATGTTGTATCCCGCTTGCAAGAACTCGCTCACCAAGCGTTCGAATCACATGCCGATGCCGGCAAGTAGAGTTCGCACTGCCGTATTCGGACTTGGGATTTATTCGCAGTTGCCTCCATGGGCAGCTTTCTGCTATTCCAACACTTTGGTGTTCCTTCCCGAATCCATAACCGCAGACTCACGCGGATGCCTTCCATTCCTTGGAAAAATAGACTTCGTTTTCAGGAGTCGACTCAGCGCGGGCTGTGCCGATTCGTTTTCTTTTGGCTAGCATTGATTCCCTGCTTGGCCGTCGTCTGCTTTAGCGCCGTACGCGTCACGCCGTGGTACCAAACCTATCAACGCGACTGGTGGCAACAGCGCATCAGCGACAATCTGGGTGTAGACGTTCGTTTCGCTTCGATTGACTTCCCAAGTCCCGATGCGTTTCGGGCCAAGGATCTCATTTGCACTGACCCGGAAAACGGTCGAGAGATTCTTAAAGTCCCCCTGGTTTCCGGCGAGATGGATCGCAGCGGTTGGTCGGTCAAATTGCATTCGCCGGAATTGAATGGACAGCAGCTAGCGACTGCAACGCAAAAAGTACACGATTGGTTTTTATGCCGACCTCAAAAATCTGCCAGCCTCCTCCGACTCTCGGTCCCCGAGCTGACCATTTATGAGGGGGCCAATAACACCAGATTTCAAGACATCGAGGTGGGACTCAAACCGACGGACACCGTTTCAACGCTGATTGTTACGTTCTCCTTAGAAAACCAAAGAGTAGCCAAGCCTGCGTCGTTTAGGGTCGATCGGAATCACCAATTGGATTCGCCGGCCACCCAATGGAGCTTAGAGACCAAAGATCTTGCAATCCCATGTAGCCTACTGTCGGAACGCTTCCCGGCGATGCACTACCTTGGCAAACAGTCCGCGTTCAAGGGGACAATGACTTGGGCACAAAACGACCAGCATTGGCGAACCACTCTGCAAGGTGAGTTCCAAGCGGTCGACTTGAACATGGTTTCGCGACCGATTGGTTCGCCAGCGTCGGGTTTTGGCAAGTTGGTTTTCGAAGGGGTCGATGTCACTGATGGAAATCTACGAGATGTTCGCGGAACGGTATTGAGTGCACCGGGGGCGCTAATCGACACCAGCTGGATGACCAGCTATGTGAATTCTGGTCAGGGAAAAGCGTGGACGGACTCGGGCCGAACGGCCTCACTAGATAGGCTTGCGCTGCGATTCTTCATGAGCCCTGAGGGGATCAGGCTCTCTGGCGGTTTGAAGCCCGCACAAGCCGCGGCGTATGTGGACAAACAGGCCGTTTTTTGTCCAGACGCATTCGTCATGCCTCCCCAACAGATCCAGGATTGGTTCTCTGGCCCTGCGATCCAGGATCTGCTGGTGTTCGCCGGAATCCGAGTTCCAGCGTTGGAGACACAGCCATCGCGAATCGCGGAACGCTAATGGAACAGTTGCTATAATGCCCTGCCTCACGCCGGCAAACCCGTTCTCCTCGCGGATTTCAAGCTCATGATGCCGCAGCTTCGCACCTTGAATCGCTCGCAATGCAATCGAATCCTGAAACACCTTTACCAAGCAACACGCCCGTTAACGCTCAGGCCAGCTATCAACTTCGAATAGCTTATCTTGATTCGCAAATACGCATGCGATCACAACTCATGCAACGTTTGGTTTGGCTTCGTTTGGGTTTTTCGCTTCCGGGACTTGCACTCATCGTGTTTGGACTCGCGCAACGGGGCGATTTCGGCTGGGCTTGGAAGCTTGGAATCCTCTTGATGGTCATTTTCTTGGCTGCAGCGACGTGGCATGAAACCAATCTGTGGATCACATCGCAGCTTCGACAGCGTCTCTACGGCTATCGAAGACTGTTGGCTCGCTGCCATAGAGAATGGTCCGAGTTGTTGCCCCTACCGACCGAGGAATGCTGCGCTACCTTTCAATCCGACCTGACTCGCGATTTGGATGTCTTTGGAGACCGCAGTCTCTATCGCTGGTGCTCGTTGGCCATGACCCAATCCGGGGCGAAAACCCTTTGCCGCTGGCTGACCCAATGGACCGACAGTCAAACCGTTCGCGAACGCCAATCGGCAGTTGCCGAACTGGCTGGCAATCGAAGCTGGCGAGAAGCATTTTTTGAAACAACCTGTGAGTATCGCAATCAACAAGCGAGCCCGGAGGGACTGGTACAGTGGAGCCAAACAGAATCTTTTTTCGGCAAGTCGAAATGGGTTCACTGGTTGACGGTTGTCGGTCCGGCCGTGATCGTGGCCGGAATTGGAATCATCGTCGCATCCAAGGTTCAGGACGTTGATGTTTGGCAGTGGATCGGGCTAGCGTGTGTGCTTGGCGGCGTGGCCTTGAACTTTATATTGACGATATCCGTGATTGGTCCCATCCACGATATCTTTGTCAAGATTGGAACAGCGAATCGCGAGCTGCAATCCCTCGTCAACATCATTTTGGCGATCCGACGATTGGATTCCAAACAACCACTTTTGCAAAGCGTTCAACGCAAGTGCTTTGACGAGAACCACTCGGCCGAAAATGCCCTTGCGCAACTACAGCGCATTATGGCCTTGGCTGGAATGCAGCGAAGCCCACTCCTCTTCATTCCTTATCTGATTCTTCAGATCGTTTTTCTGTGGGACGTCCGTGTTCTCGAGTTGCTCGAATCATGGAAATCCAAGTTTGGATCGAATACTGGGGGTTGGCTTGAGGCTATCGGAATGGTCGAGACTCTTTGCTCCGCAGCCGCAATCGCGGACGAGTACCCTGCCTGGGCATACCCTCAATGCACCGAGAAGGACTCGGGTGCAACCAATTTGCTAATGGTTCGAGGCGTTTCTCACCCGCTGCTGAAGGATACGAATCAAGTCCCCAACAGCGTTACGATTCGCAGAGACAAGCCGTTGCTATTGGTCACCGGCAGCAACATGGCTGGGAAATCGACACTGCTGCGATCGATCGGAATCAATTCCTTGCTAGCTAGGTTGGGTGCGCCCGTTTGTGCAACCGCTTGGACAGGTGCCGTTTGTGAGCTAGCGTCCAGCATACGGGTGCAGGACAGTCTACAAGACGGTGTTTCCTTCTTTATGGCCGAACTCAAACGACTGCGTGGGGTCGTCGACCAAGCTCAAAAAGAGAATCAGCCAGAGGGAAGGCAGATGCTCGTTCTCCTGGATGAGATTTTGCAAGGGACCAATTCACGAGAGCGGCAGATCGCGGTCGAGCATGTGCTGGACAAGCTTGTCGCGTGCGGCTGTATTGTTTTGACGAGCACACATGATCTGGAGATGGCTGGAAATAAAAGTATCCACCGCATTGCTCAAGTGGTTCATTTTCGCGAGCATTTCGAGACGGTTGATGGCCAGCAAGTCATGCGCTTTGACTACATTATGCGAGACGGCGTTACCCCTACGACCAATGCGTTAAAGCTTCTGGAGATGGTCGGCCTAAAGTAGTTGGCCAAAGCAACTAAACTACCTTGCGGAAGAGCTCGATTTCGTAGGGTCCCAGGAACATCAGCATAAGCGAGTCTTCGCCTCCGTAACAGCGAAAGACCTCTTGGAGGAAATGATGCTCGCCTGGCCATGGATAAGCGAAAATCAATGCGTAGTCGTCCAGTTGCAAATCGTGCTTTTCATATGCGTTCTCAACTTGATGGAACAAAGAGGCATGATCGGATTGCGATCTCGCTAGCCGCTCGCTCCCAGGAGGCAAGAAGTTGCCGTGTAGGACTTCACCCGCTAGTTGATTGCGCTGCAAGAACCTCTTGGCTTGTTCTACCAAGAACGCTTCGGCTTCGATCCCGACCGCTTCCCAGCCCAGTTGCGACGCTAGGCCGGTAACGATTCCGAATCCACATCCCCATTCGCAAAAAGTATTGCCGCGGGCGAGTTTGCTTTCGGTCAATTGTGACATGGCTCGCCATACGTCACGGAAATCGCAGGCGACGTACTGTTCAATCGGTTGCTTGTGCCATTGATCCCAATACGCTTGAAGAGCTTGATCCGCGTCGACCAAAATCCGTTCCGTAGCGGCCGGGATCTCGGCCGTGTCATCCCAATCGAATTCAAGATGAATCAAACGCGGTGCCCTACGTGACAAGCGTGAGTCCTCGGTCCTTCAGTTCAAATCGTTTTTGCATTTGCGACGCTAAGGCCATCGAATGGGTAACGACTACCAGTACGGCGTTCTCTTCGCGTGGTATCTCCAGGAGCAGCTTGGATACCGTTTCTGCTGACTCTTGATCCAGGTTTCCGGTGGGTTCATCGGCGAGAACCACCATCGGCTTAAGTACCAGTGCTCTAGCGACCGCCACCCTCTCTCGCTCGCCTCCCGAGAGTTGGCTGGGTAGATGCCCTAGACGGTGCTGGAGTCCAACTCGTTCCAACAAGTCGATAGCGCGCTTGCGAATCTCGGGAGACGGTTTCCCTTTTGCAAGTGCCGGAAGCAGCGTGTTTTCTAGCACATTCCATTGAGGGAGCAGGTGATGGTCCTGGAAAATGAATCCGATTTTCTCGTTTCTGAAGCGAGCTTGCTGGTTCTCGTTCCATTGATAAGGGTTCTCGCCACCGATCTTCACCGTGCCGGCCGTTGGCGCATCCAGGGTGCCGAGGATATGCAACAAAGTGGATTTGCCCGACCCGCTAGGGCCGATGATCGCCATGTTCTCCCCCGCTTGCATGGAAAAAGAAACACCATCGAGGACCACGATATCGCCGGTCAGGGTTGCGTACACTTTGCGAATGGCGACAGCTTCCAACGTAGGGGTGGTCATGAGGTGGCTTTGAAAGGTTTAGATTGCTGTTGGTCAAACCACCAGTAGATCTGACACCGCGACATGCTAGGCATAAGTTTTACCATCGATTCGGCCATCGAGCGAGTCGCCACCTTTTTGGATGGTTTGGGCGGTTTAGGGCGCCCGGGGCGGAATACCTCTACGATGGGGTGTTCGATGCCGATAACCCGGTTGGGTGTAGCGCGGCGGCAACTTGCCATGCCCAAGTCGTTTTATCACAACACTTCTTTGGTAGTCAACACATCGATCTCGTGCAGCTCGACCGTTTGCATTCCTATCAATAAGCCGCCACTCGAACGAAAAGGATTTCGTGCGCTATGAAACGAACTGTTTCCATCTGGCCGCCATTGCAATTCTGCGTAATGGTCGCCGCGATGCTGGCTGTCAGGTCGACAGTCGCATCTCCCCCTGACGAAGCGTGGCGGATTATCCCCATTTCAAATCCCAGATCGGTTTACGTCGAGGATGAATATGCTCCTACCCGCGAAGACCGCGACGGAGAGTTTTATGTCAATGCCCCAACGCCTGCTCCCATCGTAGAGGCGGGCCAGGCTGGCTCGCCAGATGCAGCCAAGGACGCGGAGGCTGCGAAGAAAGCCGCAGCAGAAAAAAAGAAAAAGGAAGAGCTGAAGACAAAGGTAGCCACGGCGTACAAGGATCCGTTCTATCAAAACGACTTTAGTTATCTAAGCAATCCAGCCTACATGGGATACAACCTGGGCGAAGGAATCAAGCAATTGAAGGTCGGGGACAACGGTAAACTCGATGTCGGTGGACAGTATCGACTCCGCTATCATCACGAACAGAACATGCGCGGACTTGGACTGACCGGCCGAGATGACGATTTCTTGCTGGATCGAACACGAATCTACGCAGACTATAAGATCAACAAACGAGCTCGTGTCTTCGCTGAATTTCTGGATGCGGGAAGCTCCTATGAAAACTTCGCGCCACGTCAAATCGAGGTGCAGCGCTTCGATGCGCAGAATCTGTTCGGCGACTTGGTCCTGATCGATTCCGACTTGGGTAAACTAACGGGCCGCGCCGGTCGCCAAGAATTGCTATTCGGATCGCAACGTCTATTGTCACCGCTCGATTGGGCAAATAATCGTCGCAGGTTTGATGGCGGACGACTAATCTGGAACAACGATGATCGAACGACCGATTTCCTGTTGGTTCGCCCAGAGAATATAAACTTCACCAAGTTCGATTCGCCAAATCAAAATCAAGCGCTATGGGGAGTCTACAATTCCAACAAGACTTTTGAAAATGGGCCGATCGACACGTACTACTTAGGTTTCGAAGATACTTCGACCAACCTGCACGTTCATACCCTCGGTACAGCGATCAAAGGGGAGTCGGATGGGGTCCTTTGGGACAATGAATTTGGTTATCAATTTGGCAAAAATCCAGATGGCTCCGACATTTCAGCCTTTTCGTTAACCTTTGGGCTTGGAACAAAGTCCACTGGCACGTTGAAGCCAACCTTTTGGATGTACTACGACTGGGCGAGCGGTGATGACTCCGTGAACAACGGATGGAATCACCTGTTCCCACTGGGGCATAGATACAACGGCTTCATGGACTTGTTCGGTCGACGCAATTTACACGATGTCAACAGCATTGTTACTTTCAGTCCAACCGATAAGTTCACCGTTCTGGCTTGGTACCACTACTTTTTTCTGGCCAACGACAAACAAGGTCCGTACAACGTGACCCTCAGTCCATTCAATCCCGGTGGGACCGTCGGCAGTCGTGACATTGGCCACGAAATCGACTTACTGGGTACTTACAAGGTCAGTGCTCGCAGCGATTTGGTCCTTGGCTACTCTCATTTCTTTTCCGGCAAGTACTACGACACCAGCTTGAGGGCAAACGGATCAGCGCTCTTCAATGGTGACGCAGACTTTATGTACACACAGTGGCACTACAACTTCTAAAATCAAAAGCGCGCCCTACTCCTATTGTTCAGCTCGCAAAGGCGAATGGAACCAGAAGCCATTCGCCTGCGCCGGTCGCAGTCTGTTTCGTTAAACGCGATTGATCTCGAACCCTTTTCGTTGCTCACGAGCGAAAAACTTCGCCGCCTCGTCGTCTCCGACAATCTTCTCGGCCTTGGGATCCCATCGGATCACACGCCCTAGCCTAGCCGAGATGGCTGCCAAGTGGCACGTCCCCATCGCTTGGACGTGGGTGAACACGTCGCTAACAGGCAGTCCACCTTCTCGAATGCAACGGTAGAAGTTACTCTTGTGTCCTTCATGTGGCTTGCCCTTATAGAGCCGCATGACATCTTCGTCGGAGTAGGCGTTCTCGTCCCATTTTTCTTCAATGGGTTTTCCCGCGATTTTCCCGCGACTAACAAAGATGCGCCCTTTGTCCCCTTCGAAGAGGATGCCGTTCCCGACGGAACGCGGTGTATCGGAATCAGCCTCTTTGTTGCCACCACTGGTAACGTTCAAAGTCACGCCGCTAGCGTATTTGCATTTCACGACGTAATCGTGGGCCGTGTTGTAGCGCACGTCGGTGGTTGCGTAACCATGCTCATAGGGAACCGGGTGCATGGCATCCGTCCCATCGATCTCCATCGGCCCGCTCCCTTCTTTGTCTTCGCCAAGCGCCCAAGTGGCGATATCGACGTGGTGAGCACCCCAATCGGTGAACTTGCCACCACTGTATTCATACCACCAGCGAAAGTTGTTATGGCATCTCTGATTGATGTAATCCACTTTCGGTGCCTGCCCAAGCCACATATCCCAGTTCAGGTTCTCGGGAACTGCGGTTTTGGCAAAATCCTCCTTTGCAACGTCGCCTCCACCGATACTGCACGTCACCGTGTGGATCTTGCCCAGCAATCCCTTTTGTACCATGTTCACCGCGCGTAGGAACAGGTTTCTCGCGTCCCTCTGTTGAGTACCGACGGTGAAAATCAGACTAGGATATTTCTTGCACGCGTTGCGGATGAGCTGATTTTCCTCCAACGTGAGTGTCAGTGGCTTCTGACAAAACACATGCTTACCAGCTTGAAGTGCTTCGACGGCTATCTTGACGTGCCAATGATCGACCGTGACGATACTGACAACATCAATGTCTTTTCGGTCCAGTATCTTGCGATAGTCTTCGTACGCGTCAGCGGTTCCCTTGCCGATCTTTGGATCATTCCTTGCTCGCTCCATGTGGGCTTTGTCCACATCGCAGACCGCTAGGATATCACCAAAGCCGCTATGTCCATGGGCGTCGCCGGTCCCCATGCCTCCTACGCCGATACAACCAATGTTGGGCCGATCGTTCTTGGATTGATTCGCAAACGCTTTCTCAGTCCAGCTAAAGTAAGGGACGGAAACTCCCAAAGCGGAAGCGACAGTCGTTGTCTTCAGAAAATCACGACGAGAATTGTTCGACGGAATCATGAGAGTTTTCCCGAGAGAGTCATGGAAGGAATGAGCAGATCGTTTAATATAGCCGCAAGTGAACCAGATTTCCAGTTGAGGATGGTTTCTCAGTGGTTTCCCAGTGTTTTCCCAGTGTTTTCCCAGTGTTTTAGACTTGGATCTTAGAATTTCAGCGGCGGCGTGGTCGAGGGGACCAAGTCATATACCAAGCGGTTGTATCAAC
>Ga0105049_10000576_pt1 | contig 40713 bp, 39 predicted proteins | sample MAT06_FD_78087 | JGI IMG/M metagenome (GOLD analysis project Ga0105049, IMG submission 78087) | Freshwater microbial communities from Lake Fryxell liftoff mats and glacier meltwater in Antarctica - MAT-06 | ecosystem: Environmental > Aquatic > Freshwater > Ice > Liftoff microbial mat | place...
TCGGCGAGTTGGGCTTTCAGCGCCGCGATGGTGCCGTAGCTGGAGATGTAGGAAATCTCGAGCAGGTTGGCACCTTCCTTCTGCATGCGCGTGATTTGGCCGAGAAGATTCTCCAGCTCAATGCGGGTGTGGCGGGCGGCGGTCAGGGTGGTGTTGATGGCGCGCAGACGGTCGCTGATGATGTTGATGCTGTTGTCGAGGGAGACGAGGTTGTGCTTGCGGCGATAATCCTGGAGGCGTTCCTCGGCGGTGTCGGATTCCTTGCGCAGTTCCTCGGCGCGGCTCCTGAGATAATCGACGGCGAACTCGTTTTTGCCGCCGACATTTTCGATCAGGTAGCGCATGAACTGTTCGACATAGCGGTTGGCGATGAGCGCGGCGCCTTCGGGGTCGCGATTTTCGGCGGTGATGGTGATCAGATAACTATTGCGGATTGATTGGACGGCTGGGGTGGAAAATAAACTGCCAGCACCCGGCGGATTTACACCGGGGACGGCATCCTTGAGATAGGGGCGTTGCAGCGTTTTTATTTCCTCGGCGGTGAGCGATTGGGTGACCATGTCGCGCACGCGGCTGCTGCGCAGGGTTTGCCGGTAGGTTTCTAGATCGAATTCCGAGCGGACGGATGTATCGACGACTTGCTCGCTGGTCACGATGCGCTCGGGGCGCTCGAATTGCATGGTGGCCGTGGCGCTGAACATCGGCGTTTCTTTCGCCTGCCAATAGCCGTAGATGAGCGTAACCAACAGGGCGACCGGGAGGGCGATCCAGACGCGCTCGCGCAAAATGATGAAGTAGTCACGCAGGGTGCGGCGTTCCACCACTTGTTCATCGTTGCCGTGCAGCGAAACCGGGGGCTGGGGTGGGCGGGATTGGCCAAGGGATGACATGCGCTATATTAAATAAGGCGTTCGGGAATATAGACGATATCGCCGGGTTCGAGCAGTAGAATGTTATCCTCGTTTTTGCCCTGACCTTTTTTGCCGCGAATAAGACTTTCCACGTCGACCGTGAAGGTTTTCTGACTGCCATCGGGGTTGAGCCGCGTGATGGAGACAGCGGTGCCTTTGCCAATGTCAGTAATACCGCCGGCTTTGGTCACGAGTTCTACGACGGTGAAGGTGGATTCAATCGGTAAAGTGTAGCGGCCGGGATTGCGGATCTGGCCTTGGATGGAAACTTCGCGCGGGGCGTATTCCTCGACGTTGACGGTGACCTGGGGGTTGCGCAGGAATCGTCCGTCACGAAAACCGCGCTGGATGAGATCCTGAGCTTCGGCGACGGTCAGGTTGCCGACGGCGACTTCGCCGAGGAGGGGAAGATTGATGCGTCCGTGAGCATCGATGCGGGTCAGGGTGGTGAGATCGTCTTCCTGAAAAACTGCGATGCGCAGGCGATCGGCGAGTTGGAGCCGGTGAATGTAGCTTTTCTTGGCCTCGGTGTCGTTGCTCGCGGCCCGGCTCAGGCCCGGGGCGAGCAGGCAGAGACACAGGAGGATGAAACGGATTATCATGAGGCTGGTTTAGAAGCGGCTCGAGAGGTTTAGGCTGATACCGTTACTGGTAAAATCAGACAGGTCGAGCGTAGACCAGTTTTGCAGGTGGACGTAGCTGAGACTCGCTTTGAACTTTTCGCTATAGATGAAGGTGATGCCGGCATCCCAGGTGATGAACACATCCTGACGTTGCCGGCCACGGGCATCTACCTGTCCGTTCAGAAAATTGTTTCGACCGCCGCCGAGGCCTCCATCGATCTGCCAGCGGCGAGTGAGAATATAATTGGCGTGAAGGTTGGCTGAAATGGAATCAACGGAGATGGCATTCGCGGTCGTGCTGAAATCGCGGGAGAGTCGGCCGACCATCGCAAATTTGCGGGTGGCGTTCCAATTGAGCTGGGCCAACGCGGAAAAATTGCTGAAATTTCCCGAGGAGATGTTCTGCGCGAGGGGATCGGTATTGATGTTGCGGAATTGGTAGCCGAAACGGACGGTGCCATTCAATTTTGGCAAGATACCGCCGGTCGCGCCCAAGCTGAAATTATGATCCGTGGAGCGGCCCTCGGGAGTTTCGGAGAAACGCACGCGATAGCCACCGAGCAAATCGAGCTTGCTGGTATAGACGCGGAAGACGTCCACGGCTTGGGTGTATTCCGTGAGGTTACTCAGCACCACTTTGTCGGCATAGCTGCGGTGCAAATAGCCGGTGTTGGAGGTGACGTACATTTTCTCGTTGATCGGATATTTCAGATTCAAATCGACGGGGTAACTCCAGGAACTCGTGCGCAAGTTGATCGCGCTGTCAGCGCGGGAAGCTTTGGTGGCCCCGATGGCCAAGGTGCCGGTCAAGCGTCCGGTGGTGCGGGCTAATTCGAGTCGGAGCGAAGGGTTCCACGCGTTGCGATCAGAGTTGGTGCTGTAGCGTTCGTTGCCGATCTGGGCTCGTGCGAGCACCGAAAGGGTTCCGGCCCCCCGGCGGTATTCGGTACCCAGAATCGCCGTGGTGATGGTGTCGTCGCCGCCACCACTTTGGGCGAAAATATTCGAATCGTAGCCGAAGGTGAGTTCACCGAAAACGAAGATCTGGTTCCGCGTGCCGTCGATGTTCAGCAGCGCAAAAACGCTCTGCGGGATAACCAGCAGAGCGAGCAAGACGACTTTCAGAATATTATTTCTAGGGTTAGGGCCCACGGGGGAGGATGCAGTTTAGATCCGGTCGGGACTGACCGTGATGTTGTTTGGTGGGGCTTGGGGGATGACGGGCACGGGAACGATTTCGGGAGGGCCACCGGTATTGTCGCCAGCCGGTCCGAATTCCGCGCTTTTTTCGATGGTTTCGAACGAGACGGTGCGGCGGGCATTGCAGGCGACGGTTACTTTTTCGTCGAGCTCAGCCAGAAGTTTTTTGTCGATTTGATCGATGGTAACCGTGGTTGGCTCACCGGCGGCACCGGGGCGGATAACCGCGCGCTCACCACTTTTTAAAACCTGGCCGCCCGTATCGGTCTTACCGGTGCGGACAGTGACATCGCCGTCGATCAGATAAACAATGGTCTCGGCTGGCGTGGTACTGATGGCAATTTTGCGGCCGCGAATATTCACGGTGGCGTGCTCGGTGGCGTAATTCATCGTGGTGCCCGAGACCAGTTGGCTGGTGCAAACCCCCACGAGACCGCGCCAGAGAAAAATATCGCTCTGCGAAGCGGAAGGCTCGGCTTCAGTCGTGTTGCTATTGGGCTGGAACCGTTCTTGGACAAAACGATTGACCTCAATGCGAGTGCTGGCGTCGACGTACATGGCGGTGCCATTGGAATAAACGTAAGCTTGATGGGACGCCAAATCGGTTTCGATGATCGTGCCAGAGGCGTCAAAGGCGGTCGCTTGTTTTGGCTCGAAGACTTTTCCGTCTGCGTAGATATGGCCTGTGCCCTTGGTTTCGGAAAGATAGAGTTTGCTGGTCGGTCCCTTGGTGGGGCCGACTTGGCCTTCGCCGAAGGCCGGTGACCCGCAACCCACGAGAATGGCGACGAATAAAACGGTAAATTTGGGTGATGTTTTCATCCCAGTTTTGTTGCTGAATTTACAGGGGGCTTCAAATGCTTATTGGGTATAAATGGGTAAATATACCCATGGGTTATGTGGTTCGTCTCTAGGGTGAGTAAATTTAGGCTAGACCAGTAAGTTAATGAGCTTTCCTTTGACATAAATCGAGCGTTTTAACGGCTTGTCCAGCAAATGAGGAGCCACTTTGGGGTTTTCGTAGGCTAATTTGACAAGTTCCGCCTCGGTAATGCCGACGGGAACTTGGACCTCCCCGCGATGCTTGCCGTTTACCTGAAAAACAATCGTGAGGGTGGTGGCAACGAGTTTGGCCGGATCGTAGGTCGGCCAGCCGGCCGCCGTGATCGAACCACTTTGTCCGAGTCGCGCCCACAGTTCTTCCGTGATGTGCGGGGCGAGGGGCGCGAGCAACTTCAAGACATCGAGTATCGCCGAGCGCGGCAGCACGGGCTCTTTCTGCAACGCGTTGAGCAAAATCATCAGTTGCGAGATCGCGGTGTTGAAGCGGAGGGCTTCGGTATCCTCGCCGACTTTCCTGATCGTCTCGTGCAGCAATTTGTCGGTGTCGGCCGTGAGCGCGCCGGTGTCGGCGATGCGCGGATTGAGCGCGCCTTCCTCGTTCAAGCATTCGCGCCAGACTTTGCGCAGGAAACGATGGACTCCCTCGATGCCTTTCGGATTCCACGGTTTCATCGCATCGAGCGGCCCGAGGAACATCAGATACATGCGCAGCGAATCCGCGCCGTATTGGCGGATGATGTCGTCGGGATTCACGACGTTGCCGCGGCTCTTCGACATCTTCACGCCGTCTTCGCCAAGGATGATTCCTTGGTGGAAAAGTTTCTTGAAGGGCTCGCTCTGCGGCACGATGCCGAGATCGAACAGGACCTTGTGCCAGAAGCGCGCATAGAGCAGGTGCAGCACGGCGTGCTCGGCGCCGCCGACGTAGAGATCGGGCACGTCCCAATATTTCAGCGCCTCGGGTGAGGCGAGCGCGGTGGCGTTTTGCGGGTCGAGGTAACGCAGATAATACCAGCACGAGCCCGCCCATTGCGGCATGGTGTTGGTCTCGCGGCGCGCGCGCACCCAGGCCTCGCCGGCCGGACGCAGTTCGCTGGCGGGCAAGGCGGCACCGGTTTGGATGTTCACCCAAATCTCCAGCCACTCGGTGACGTTCGCCAACGGACTTTCGCCGAGACCACTGGGCAAATACGATTGCACCTCGGGCAACACGAGCGGCAGAACCGCAGCGGGCAAGGGCAGGGCGAACTGCGTGACGCCGTTCTCGGAAAACTTCACCGGTTGCGCCGGCAGATCGGGGCGGAGCGTGGCGGCGCGTAGATAATCCGCTTCGCTCACCCAGACGATCGGGAACGGTTCGCCCCAATAACGCTGACGCGAGAAGAGCCAGTCGCGGAGCTTGTAGTTGATCGTGGCTTTGCCCGCACTGCGGGCGGAGAGTTCGGCGGTGATTTTTTTCTTCGCTTCGACCCAATCCAATCCGTCGAGACCGGGGGAGTTCATGAGTTTTCCGTCGCCGGTGTAGGGCAATTCCTCGGAACCATCGCTCGCGGCAATCACGCGGATGATCGGTAGGCTGTATTGCACGGCGAATTCGTGGTCGCGCGTGTCATGCGCCGGCACGGCCATGATTGCGCCGGTGCCGTAACCCATGAGAACGTAGTCGGCGATCCAGATGGGCACGCGCTCGCCGTTGACGGGATTGATCGCGTAGCTGCCGGAGAATACACCGCTCTTGTCCTTCGCGAGGTCGGTGCGCTCGAGGTCGCTCTTGCTCGCGGCCTTGAACCGATACGCTTTCACAGCGTCGCGCTGTTCCGGCACGGTGAGCGAGTCGACGAGCGGATGCTCGGGCGCGATCACCATATAAGTGCAGCCGAAAAGCGTGTCGGGGCGCGTCGTGAACACCTTCAAATCTCCCAGCGACGCGTTCTCCAGTCTAAATAAAACTTCCGCACCTTCACTGCGGCCGATCCAGGCTTCCTGCATGCGCTTGGTCGAGTCGGGCCAATCGACGTCTTTCAATCCGTCGATCAGTTTCTCGGCGTACGCGGTGATGCGCAGCACCCATTGGCGGAGATTGCGACGCTCGACAGGAAAGTTACCGACCTCGGATTTGCCGTCGATCACTTCTTCGTTGGCGAGGACGGTTTTGAGTTCGGGGCACCACCAAACCGGACGTTCGTCGACGTAGGCGAGGCCTTTCTTGAAGAGCTGGAGGAAAATCCACTGCGTCCACCGGTAATATTTCGGATCGGTCGTATCGACCTCACGCTCCCAGTCGTAGGAAAAACCCAGCGCTTTGATCTGCCGGCGAAAGTTGGTGATGTTATTCTGAGTATTAGCGGCCGGGTGTGTGCCGGTCTTCACCGCGTGTTGTTCGGCGGGTAGACCGAAGGCGTCCCAGCCGATCGGGTGGAGGACATTGAAGCCGCGGGCGCGCTTGTAGCGGGCGAGAATATCCGTGCCGGTGTAGCCTTCCGGGTGGCCGATATGCAGCCCCGCGCCGGATGGATAGGGAAACATGTCCAGAATATAGTATTTGGGTTTGGTGGACCCATTTTCGGCGCGAAACGCCTTGGTTTTTTCCCAGATTGTCTGCCAATGTGGCTCGATCATGAGAAACTCGTAGTCTTTGCAATTAGTAGCTGCCATTTCGATAAACCCGCACTGTGCGACATTCAACAACACCGTCAATCCTCCTCCGTCTCCTCGGATTTTTTCTGTTTTGCTCGGCCCTCGCCGAGGTCCAAGCGGGCAACAGCCGCGGTTTCAACCGCCTGCTCGAAGCCGTCGTCCGCATCGATGTACGCGAAACGTCTTTTGCGGATGGCGCCCAGCGGTTCGTCAGCGGGATCGGCTCGGGCGTGATTATTTCCGAGGACGGCCTCATTTTGACGAATGCCCACGTGGCCAGTCCGCTCGCCGTGGAGATTTCCGTCACGCTGGCCAGTCTCGAACGCGTGAACGCGAAGCTCGTGGGCTGGGATCACTGGACGGATCTCGCCGTCATCCGCGTGGATCTCGCCGACCTGCGTCGCCGCAAACTGAAGTTTTCCTACGCCGAGTTTGGTGAATCCACAAGGTTGACTCCCGGTGAACCCGTCTACGCCGTCGGCACGCCGTACGGCCTCACGCGCACCGTGACTCGGGGAATTATTTCCAACAACAACCGGCCCTTCGAAGACCCGCGCGGCATCCGCGGCTACGAAGTCGGCATGTTCAACAACTGGCTGCAAACCGATGCCGCGATCAATCCCGGCAACAGCGGCGGCCCGCTCGTGACCGAGGACGGCAAGGTGATCGGCATCAACTCCCGCGCGTACATCGGCGCGGATAATCTCGGCTTCGCCATTCCTGCGAGTATCGCCCAGCGCGTTTCCACCGCCCTGGTGAAACAGGGCGCGATCACCCGCAGTTATCTCGGGATCGTGCCGGGCGTGCTGCAGGATCTCGAGCGTTTCTACTCGCTCGCGAGCAACACCGGCATGCTCGTGAACAGCGTTGATCCCGGGTCGCCCGCTGCGCGCGCCGGTCTGAAGCCCGGCGATATCGTACTCACCCTTAACGGTCAGAAAATCGACGGACGTTTTCCCGAACAACTGCCGCCGATTCAAAACACCATCGCGGATCTGCCGGTCGGTTCCAGCGTGAAGCTTGGTGTGAAACGCGGCGCGCTGGCGCTGGAGCTCACCGCCGTCAGCGAAAAACTCGAAAGCCGGGTCGGGGAGGAATGGGCCTTCGAGAAATGGGGCTTGAGTGTCCGCCGGGTTTCCCGGGCCTATGCCCGGGAAACCCAACTCTCCGATGCGTCGGGCGTACTGGTGATCGGGGTACAGGCGGGTTATCCGGCGGCTTTGTCCGGCATCGCCGTAGGCGATATCATTATGAAGGTGGCCGGGGAACCCATCGGGACGCTGGCCCATCTGAAGGAACATTATCAACACTACGTGGACACCCCGGCTCCCGTTCTGATCGAAGCCCAGCGCAATCGCCGGATCGCCCTCTACGTTTTCAAACCATGAAATTATTCCGTTTCCTCTTTTGTGGCACGGGTCTCCCGACCCGTGAATCCCTGCGCCACGGGTCAGGAGACCCGGGCCACTTTTCAATCCGTATTCTCTTACTCGGCGTGGCCCTGGCACTATCCAGCCGCGCCGCCGATCTGCCGGCGTTGATCCAGGAACGCCTCGCTTCGATCGTCGCGGTGGAATTCGTGATTCAGACGGAGACCGACCGGCATCCGGTCACGGTGGCGGGCACCGTGATCGACGATCAGGGCACGATCATTTTTCTGGGTGCGGCGATTCCCCCGACCATTTCCCCTGACCAAGTGAGCAATTTCAAACTCCACCCGCCGGGCGGCAGTGAGGAATACACGGCGACTTATCTGGGACCGGATGCCTTGACGGGCTGGCATTTTATTCGCGCGGAGGAGAAAGCCCGCGCGGCGCTGGTGCCGATCACGCGATTTGCCGGCAAGGAAACGGTCCAGCCGCGACTAGGCGATGAACTCTGGGGCCTCGGACTGCGGGGCAAAGACGAGGATTTCGTGCCCTATTTCTTGAGTTCGCGAGTAGCGCTGGTCGCACGTTTGCCGAATGAGACGGCCGTGCTGGCGCAGGATATCGCGGGTCCGGGTCTGCCGGTTTTCACGCCGACGGGCCAATTTGCCGGGCTCGCTCAAAATGCCTACGGCCAGAATTTCCTGCTGTTTTCCCGTGGACAAAACAACACGCCCATCATGCTGGTGAATATTGAGGAAAGCAGCGTGGTGCTGCTCGCTGCGGAAGTGCTGCCCAAGCTCGGCCGTATTCCGTCAGCGATCAGCGGTCGGCCGCTGGCGTGGATCGGCGTCTATGGTCTGCAGCCGGTCGATCCCGAAGTGGCCAAGTTTTTGAAATTGGAAAAACAATCCGGCGTGGTGATCAGCGATATCATGACGGGCAGCCCGGCGGCCTTGGCCGGTTTGCAGGATCGCGATATTGTGCTGGCGATCGACGGCAAAGATTTGCCGCGCCTGAAGCCGGACCAAGTCGTGATCAGTTATGCCGGTCAGGAAATCGCCCGGCGGCGTCCCGGTGACGTGATGACTCTTTCCGTTTTGCGCGGCACGGAACGGCATGAAATCAAAGTCACCTTGGGTGATGAACCGAAGATGATTCGGGAGGCCGCGCGGCATTATTTCGCCCGACTGGGGCTGACGATTCGGGAATTTCTTAAATACGATGGATTGATTAATCGTTCGGCTCCGGGGGACGAGGGCGGGGTGGTGGTCCATTTTCTTAAACCAAACAGCCCGACCGCTACCGCCGGAGTGCAACCGAATGATTGGATTAGGGAAATCGATGGTGTGCCGATTAAGAATTATACGGAAGCCATTGAAAAACTCTCCGTGATCGAAGCGGACAAGGCCCGCAACGAATTCGTCTTGCTGGCCAGCCGCGGCGGTGAGACGCAAGTACTCCGCATCAAACTCAATTAATCATGTTCACCGGTATCATTGAAGAAGTCGGTCGCGTCGGGGCCTTCGCCTTGGCGGAAAAAGCCTGGTCGTTGCAGATCGCTGCGGCGCTCGTTCCGGCGGACGTGGCCCTCGGCGATAGCGTGGCCATCAATGGCTGCTGTCTGACCGTGACGCGGTGCGATTCCGGGACTTTGTGGTTTGATGTGCTCGAGGAGACTCGCCGGCTGACCGTTTTCAACGAACTGAAACCCGGTTCGCTGGTGAATCTGGAACGCAGTCTTCAACCGGAAAGCCGGATGGGCGGGCATTTTGTTTCCGGCCACGTGGATGGATTGGGTCGGGTGGAAGTTTTTGAAGCGCGCGGCAATGATCACTATTTGCGGATCGCGGCACCGGCGGGGCTCGGGCGCTATCTCGTGCACAAAGGCTCCATCGCGGTGGACGGTATTTCGCTCACGGTAGCCGAGGTCGCGGGTGATAGTTTCGCTGTCTGGCTGATCCCGCACACGCTGGCCGCCACGAATCTGCGGGAAAAGAAAACGGGCAGCGGCGTCAACCTGGAGTTCGATCTGCTCGCCAAGTATGTTGAAAAGTTGGTCCAATTTCGTTCAAGCTGATCCCTGTTGAATGTCCGAGAACAACTGCTCGCTTTGAATGACGAACTTCGACGCCTGAAGTCGGAAGGCCGGAGGAGTGTGACGATTTCAGAGGAAAATCTGGATGATCTGCGACAAGCGGTCGCGGCGGTCACCACCTTGGATATCACGGAACCGGTCGCCCGCAACGCATCCGTCAGTGCTCCGTTGCCGGTCGCTCTGCCTGAGCCCATGGCCCGTCGCGAATTGCCAACAGCGGTGCCGACTCCGAGCGCTCCCGTCACGCCGCCCAAGCCCGTCGGGCGCGCGATGGCGCAGGTTTATTTAAGCACCCCTTTGCCACCCGCACCGCCCGTGGTGAACTTGCCGGCGGGAGATAAAAACACCCAATGGCAGGCCTTGCGCGAGATGGTGGTGAATCATCCGGTCTGCCGGGCTCATGTGCGGCCGGGCAAGCAAGTGGTGTTTGGCGTGGGGGCGCTCGATGCGAAGATTTTTTTCTGTGGCGAGGCCCCCGGCGCAGAGGAAGAAGTGTCGGGCGAACCCTTTGTTGATCAAGCCGGACAGCTTTTAAATCGCATGATTCAAGGCATGGGCTTGAAACGGGAGCAGGTTTATCTCACCAACGTCATGAGCTGGCGGCCGGAGCTGCCGGTCGAGGCCGGGGGGGAACAGCTCATCAATCGCGCCCCTTCATCCGAGGAAATTAATTTCTGCCTGCCGTTTCTGCGGGCGCAGTTGGCGATCATCCAGCCGCAGCTCATCGTCGCCTTGGGGAAAACCGTTTCCGAAGGGCTGCTGGGGCAGGGGAAATTCAAGACCCTCGGCGAGATACGCGGACGCTGGCACAATTTTGCTGAATTGCCATTGATGGTTACTTATCATCCGTCCTACATTTTACGGAATCAGAGTAATAGCTCGAAACGCATGATCTGGGAGGATTTGCTGCAGGTCATGGCACGAGCTGGAATTCCGATCTCTGAAAAACAGCAAAAATATTTCCTTTGATGAAAAACCTTCCCCGTATCGCGCTGCTCTTCCTTGGCGCCGCCTTAACCCTGTCGGCGGCGGACCGGACTTTCGATTTCGAGGTGCTGCAATTTCGGGCCAAAGCCATCGCGGCCCAGCCCTACACTGCACCCTCATCCCATGTGCCGGACTGGTTGTTGAATTTGGATTACGATCAGCTCCGGGATATTCGCTTCGATGAAGCCCGGGCCATCTGGCGGGCGGAAAAACTGCCGTATCAGCTGCAATTTTTTCATCTGGGCCGGGGCTTTAAAAACCCGATACAAATTCATGAGCTGATTCAAAAGGAAGAAAAGCTGATCGAATTTTCTCCCAAGCTTTTCGATTACGGCCGGAATAAAGTAAGCGGTCGGGTTCCGGCGAACATGGGTTTTGCGGGCTTTCGCATTCTGACCACGCTGAACAGTCAGGCGCATCTGGATGAACTCGCGTCATTTCTGGGCGCGAGTTATTTTCGAGTGCTGGGCTTGGGGATGAGTTATGGGTTGTCCGCTCGCGGCTTGGCCATCAATACCGCTGAAGCCGGCGGCGAGGAATTTCCGGTGTTTGATGATTTTTGGGTGGAACGTCCACTGCCCGGGGCGAAGAGCATCACCGTTTTCGCTCTCCTGAACAGTCCGAGTGTCGCGGGGGCTTATCGCTTCATCATCACGCCGGGCGCGGCAACCGTGATGCAAGTGAAGGCGACCCTTTATTGCCGGAAAAATCCTGTCATGCTGGGCATTGCGCCGCTGACAAGCATGTTTGCTCATGGGGAAAATACCGGCTGGTCTCAACATGACTTCCGTCCCGAGGTGCATGATTCGGATGGTTTGTTGGTGCAGACTGGCGCCGGGGAATGGCTCTGGCGGCCGCTCTTGAATCCAGCCCAAGTCCGCGTGGTTTCTTTTGCGGATTCCAATCCCCACGGTTTTGGTTTGCTGCAACGGGACCGTGATTTTGCCCACTACGATGATCTTGAGGCACATTACCACCAGCGGCCCAGCGTCTGGGTTGAACCCGTGGGCCAATGGGGGCGCGGTGTCGTGCGCTTGGTTGAAATACCCACCCCCGATGAGACCAACGATAACATCGTGGCGTGCTGGGTTCCGAGCCAGTTGCCGCCCGAAGGTGAGCCGATCAATTTCGAATACCGGCTGCACTGGATGATGGAGCCCGGCGAGCGTCCGCCGGCTGGCTATGTGCATTCGACGCGGCAAGGAGCAGTGTTGAGCCACCCGGAACAGCGCCGGTTTGTCATCGAATTTACCGGTCCCAAGCTGGAGAAATTGCCGGAAAATTCCCAGTGTGCTGGCGTGGTGACGATTGGGGAAGGGGCCAAGTTAGTCTCTGAATCAGTCACCCAAAAAAATTCTTATACCGGGACATGGCGTGTCGCCTTTGTGGTGCAACCCGACGGAACCAACCGGCCGGTGGAAATGCGCTGCTTCCTCCGCACGAAGCAGAATGTCCTGACAGAAACATGGAGCTACCTCTGGAATCCCTGACCGCGTTTCGCCCGCGCACGGGTACGCCTGATCAATGGAATGCCGCCTTCGTCCGCGTGGAGGACTATCTGCGCGCCCACCGCGTGCACAACCGGCTGCAACAAAGTCAGATTCTTCATCGGGTGCTCTCCCGGGCGGCGGCCCAGCATGAGAAGGAACCGCATCTCGACCCCACTACCTTGGCGGCCGAAGAGATCGACCGCATGATGGACGAATGGTTTGGCGAACTGCTCGGAGATAAAAATCTCCCGCACGAACGCATCGCCATCGAGGGACGGATTGCCCTTCAGATGTGCGACGGGGTGACGCGCTGGCCCTACGCTTTTCTCGACATGGAAAATATCCCCGCCGAATTTGCCCATGACATGAAACGCCGCTCCGTGCAGGCCGGGCCCGACATGACGGTGACCAGCATGGTGCCGCGCGAAATCGAACTCGGTACCCTCACCGAAGTCGCCGGGCAAACTTTTGAGCAGATTGAAAAATGGCCGATCCTGCGCGTGAGCCTGCTCTGGGCCGTGTTTCTCGCCGTCTTGGCTGCCGTATTTTATACCACCCGTTAAGCCCGATGAAACGGTACTTTGCAGTCGAACAATTGGATAAAAAACGCGTCAGCCGGCGACGGGCGACGTTTTTCACCCTCGTGTTTTTGCTGACCACTATCGCGGTCTGGTTCATGGCTGATTTGCTTTGGAAAGGGCCGGTCAGCGCCGTGGGGGTGGTGGTCTTGGTTTTGTTCACGATATTATTCGCGCACATTGCCATGGGTTTTTGCACGGCCATGCTCGGGCTGTATGTCATCAACCGCGGGGATACGGCGCGGATCAGTCGCAGCATCGAAGGCGAATCGCTGGAGGAATTACCGCTCGGCAGCACCGCCATCGTGATGCCGGTGTTCAATGAGGATTCCAGCCGCATCTTCGAGGCGCTCCGGGTCATCTATCGCTCCTTGGAGAAAACCGGCCGGTTGGTTGACTTCGATTTTTTTATTCTCAGCGATACCAATGATCCGAATAAATGGATCCAAGAGGAGATCGCCTGGTATGAACTTTGCCGGCAGTTAAACGGATTTGGGCGGATTTTTTATCGCAAGCGTCGCATCTCGATCAACAAGAAGAGTGGCAACGTCGGGGACTTTTTGCGCCGCTGGGGTCAAAGCTACCGCTACATGGTGGTGCTCGATGCGGACAGCGTCATGACCGGTGAGGCCATCGTGAAAATGGTCGCGATGATGGAACGAAACCTCGGCGTAGGTATTTTGCAAAGTGCGCCCCGCATCGTGAACGGCGTGACGCTCTACTCGCGCCTGCAGCAGTTTTCCAACCGGCTCTACAGCCCGTTGTTTCTTGCCGGCTTGAATTACTGGCACCAAGGCGAAAGTAACTTTTGGGGACACAACGCGGTGATTCGCGTGGCGCCGTTCATGGAACACTGCGCGTTGCCCGAGCTGCCGGGCGTCGAACCGTTTGGGGGAAGAATTCTCAGTCACGATTTCGTGGAGGCCGCGCTGATTCGCAAAGCCGGCTGGCAGGTCTGGCTCGCCTATGATTTGGAAGGCAGCTTCGAGGAAGGCCCCCCGACGCTGATCGACAGCGCTAAGCGCGACCGCCGTTGGTGTCAGGGTAATATGCAGCACAGTTGGCTGTTATTTGCCCGCGGGTTTCATCCGATCAACCGCTTTCATCTGCTCCAAGGCATCATGGGATATCTGGCGTCACCGCTCTGGCTGCTGTTCATGCTGATCAGCACCATGCATCGTTTCAGCGAGGCCATGCATCCGGTCCCGAGCGAGTTCGCGGCGCAAAATTACACCATGATTTTTGATTACGCCGTACCGTTGCCCGAGGCGTTGGCTTTGTTTGGTTTCACCATGGTGCTGCTTTTCTCCCCCAAGCTAATCAGCCTGCTGCTCGAGTTGAAAAATCGCCGGGCAGTGGCTTACGGCGGACCCGTTCGACTTTGTTTGAGTGTATTTTTGGAAATGGTGGCTTCAGCTTTGCTGGCACCGATCAACATGATCTTTCACGCGAAGTTCGTGGTGTATATTTTACTAGGGCAGGGCGTTTCCTGGGTCACACAGCAGCGAGCGGCCAGTGAGGAATCGGATTGGCGTGAAGCCATCATCACGCACTCGGGGCAGATGGCCTTTGGTTTAATCTGGGGCACCTCCGCCTATATTTTGGTGCCCTCATTTTTCTGGTGGTTGCTGCCGGTCTTGCTCGGTTTGGTCCTTTCCGCCCCGCTTTCTATTTTTCTCGCCAAGGCCAATTATGGGCGCCGCGCGCGTGAACTCGGGCTGTTTCTTACCCCCGACGAAACGGAGCCGGCTCCGGTTTTGCCGCTCTTGGAAAAACATTTGGAAGAATGTTATCGCCACATGCAACCGATCCGCGAACTGCGCCAGGATTACGGACTGATGCAGGCCGTGTTGGATCCCTACGTGAATGCGGTGCATGTCTCGTTGCTCCGTCAACGACGACCGGGCAGTCATTCGGTAAGGAAGTATTTCATCGAGTTGCGCCGACGCCTCTTGGCCGATGGTCCGCAATCCTTGAGTCAACGCGAGAAAATGGCCCTGCTCCTCGATCCGGAATCGATGAACTGGCTCCACGAGCAATTGTGGAAGAAGCCGCCCGATCTATTGTCCGAGTGGTGGCGACTCGCGATGCGCCAATACAACGTCCTGACCTCGACCCCCGTCACCGCGCTATATCGGTGAGTCGGTGGAGTCTGTCGGTTGTATTGCCCATGTTGCCTTTGGAGGGCTGCTGCTGGCGGCAGCCGATTCTGCGCCTGCCATCCGATCGAGTAGCCTCAGGCCTATGCAATTTGAGCGCCAAATTCAGCCAATCGTTGAGTCGCTTCGCGGTGTCGAGGCCTTGCTGGTCACGAAGACAAATCCCTTCAAGGGTCGCCCGGTGAAATCCATCGGACGACAGCCCGGCTTGGTCAAGGCGTTGGCGTAAAGAGCTGGATCGAGGCGGACCATGAGGCGGTCTTCGGAGACGCCGACACACATCTTGCCGTCCACCATGAAACATAACCCGCCGATCATGGCTTTGGCCTCGAAGGCTACACCCTGGGTTTTGAATCGGCGGGTGAGGCGAGCCGCGAGTTTGGAATCGTAGGGCATAAAAGGATTTTAGCCGACGCTCTAAAATTGGGCGAGATACTTTGCGTTCCCCCCGCTAAATCTTCGCGAGCAAGGCTTCGAGCCGGTCGAAGTTCTGCTCATTCGCCGGAACGACGATGGGCCTGATGCCGGCGAGGACCTCGGCGCTTTCAAAAATCGCGTGCCATGTCATGCGGGTCTGGCCGGTCTCGTCGCTGTGCGTGGTGCACAGCCGAAAGCGTGGCGCTGAGAGGTGATCGAGGTCGATGCACTCGCCAACGACGATCTTGAGGAAAATCCACTCGTTGTCGTAGTTCGTGCCGTCGGGGCCATAAAAGGTGAAATGTCAGCGTCCAACCGCGCGAAAATCATAGGCGTGAAACGTGCTGGTGAAGCCCTGCGGCCCGAACCATTGCGTCAGCAACGCCGGATCGGCGTAGGCTGTGAAGATTTTGTGCCGCGCGTGTGGGAAGAGACGTGAGGAGTGGAATTCGTTGTCGTTCACGAGAGCGGCGGTTTTATTTTGTGTGGGCCTTCACCTCCGCCATCGGGCGGCAGAGGTCGGCGATGGGGCGCACTTCGATCTGCGCGCCATAAGCGAGAATGGGGCAGGCCTGGGCCAGCGCCACGGCTTCGTTGATGGTCGCAACGGCGAGACGGAAATATCCGGCGATGGCTTCCTTCGATTCGGCAAACGCGCCGTCAGTGACATTGCGGCCTTTCGCGCCGGTCACGAATTTGCCCGACTCCATCAGCGGTTGCGCTCCGCGATGGACGCCGCGTTGGGCGAGGCCGTCCACCCAGGCATAGAAGTCGGTCATCACGTGTTGGAGTTCGGCGGGCGACAGGCCTTGGTTCCAATGTGTGCCGCGGATGAGGAGCAGGTATTCGTCAGTGGGAGTTTGTGGGTTCATGTTTGGGCGAGATTTTCGTTGGTGCGATTGTAGGCGGAGGCGCGCTCGGGTTCGAGCGGGCGGATTTCGAAGTGGAGTCCGTACGGGACGCATGGGTTCTGCGCGGCGAGCTCGGCGGCCTCGCGCAGACTTGTCGCGACGATGATCCAGTAGCCGCCGATGACTTCCTTGGCCTCGCCAAACGGGCCGTCCGTGGTGATGCCGGATTTGGCCACGAGCGCAGCTTCGGTGCCGAGGCGCGAACCGGGTTTGAAGCGGCCGGCGGCGAGGTTCAGTTCATACCACGCATAGAATTTTTCGATGGCGGCTTCGATCTCTGATGGTGTCGTCTGCGACATCCAGTGTCCGCGGGATAGCACGAGATAGTCGCGGCGGGAGTTTTGCGCTTTCATCGATTTAGCCGACGAGCTCGACGAGTTGATCGAAGGCCTTGTTCCAGCCGGCTTCGAAGCCCTTGGCGGCGTGTTACTCCCTCGCCGCTTTCGTCCAATGCCGGGCGCGGGCGGTGTAGCGGGTGCCGCCGTTAGGCAGCGGCTCGAGGGTCATGATCGTGACGAACATGAAATCGGGATTCGGTTGCCAGTCGGCGGTGAACACATCGGTGAAGACGAGTTTTTCGTTGGGCACGATTTCGAGATAGACGCCCCGGTTGGTGAAAATTTCACCGTTTGGTCCGTGGAAAGTCTTCTCGCCGCTGCCGCCGGGGCGCAGGTCCATTTTCACGTCGGAAACATACCAGGGTTTGGGGCAAAACCACTGGGGATACAGTGCGGGTGTGGTCCAGCCGGCGTAGAGTTTTTCGCGAGGGACGGGGGTGTCGCGGGTGATGCTGAGTTCGTGCATGGGCGGGATTATTTGGCAGTGACAATTTTGCCGAGGTCCGCGAGGCCCTGTTCGAAAGGTGGACCGCACATCTTGTCGCAGCTCATGAAAAGACTCATGAGTTTGCCGAGGAAATTGTTTTTGCCGTACATCGCCCACGTGACGATGGTTTGGTCGCCCTGCGGCTTGAAGGTGAAGTCCACGGTGGCGACGCCTTCCATCGGGCGCTTCCAATCCATGCGCATCCGCACGAGTTCGCTGGGTTTGCTTTCGATAATCGTGGACGAGCCGGCACCGATGTTGCTGTTGCCATCCCAACTGCACACGGCGCCCACGCCGGCGTCCGGGCCGCTGTAGATGTTCTTCACGTTGGGGTCCATTTTGAGAAACGGATTCCACGCGGCGAATTTGTGGTGGTCGTTGACTTGGGCGAAGAGCGCTGCGGGCGGCGCGGCGATCACGAGCGAGCGCTCGACGCGGAAGTCCGCCGGCCGAGTGGCGGCCACGATGAGGATGACGACGATGACGGCGACGAGGCCGAGGAGGATTTTTTTGATCATGGGAGTGAGTGGGCTGGGGGCGTTGAGGAAAAATTGTTCACGCCGCGACGACGACTTTGAAACCGCCGTAGGCCATGCGCTTGACGTCGAACGGAACGTTATCTGGGCCGCCGCACATCGCGGCGACACGCGGATCCTTCATAAACTTCGCGTTCACGCGGTCGCGGTGCGCGCGCGATTTGTAGGTGATCCATGAAAAAATCACCGTTTCGCCGCGCTTGGTTTTCGCGAGCCGGGTAAACGGCAGGCCCATCTTGGGTGCGAGGTCTTCGCCGATACACTCGCGCACTTGGAGCGCGCCATGCTCGCGGAAGAGCGCCGCGCATTTTTTCGCCCCGCGCAGGTAGGCGGGCAGGTTTTTCTCGGAAACGGGAATGACGAAGCCGTCGACGTAGGTGCTCATGGGGAAGGTGGATTTAAGTTGAGGTTTTGGGACAAAATTGGGCGGTCATGGCGTCCCAGCTCTTTTGCATCTCGACCACGCTGACGTCGCGGAGTGGGTGCTGCAGCATCCACTTGTGGCCGAAGGGATCGATCAGGGAGCCCATGCGGTAGCCGTAGAATTGGTCGGCCGGCGCCATCAGGGCCGTGCCGCCGGCCTTGATGGCGCGGGCAAAGGCTTCGTCGGCATTTGGCACCATCAGCACCAAGGTGAAAGTCGTGCCGTGCAGAGTCTCCGGGGAAGTGCTCATACCGGGGAATTCATCGGCCAGCATGATAACCTGGCCTTGGATCGTCAGCTCGGCGTGCCCAATCTGGTCGGTGCCGCTGGTGCCGAGTCGATAGCGTTCCACCGCGCCAAACGCGGCCTGATAGAATTCGATGGCCCGGGCCGCGCCCTTGATGACGAGGTGGGGAACGATAACCGGATAGTCCTTTTGCGTGTAGGGGCTCATGGAATCATGGGTTGGATTTTACGGGTGAAGATTTTTGCGGATCGGGTTGCTTGCCCAAAAAAGTGGCGAAGGCGGCGCGCTCCGCCCACGCGAGGAACAAGGTGAACGCGACGAGCACGAGCAACACAGGTGAGAACAGACCCTCGCCGTGCATGACGAGGGCGTGAAAGAGCAGGATGTTGACGAGGATCGGGCCGAGCACGAGCAGGCCGGCGCGGCGCGTCTGGGGGAAAGCCACGAGCAGCCCGCCGAGCACTTCGAGCACTTTGACGACTTGCAGGTAGCCCGTTGTGGCGAAGGCGGCCATGAAGTGCGCCGGGGCGCTGCCTTCGGAAAACGGCGGCGGCGGCGGGGCGATCTGGAGGAGGACGAGCAGACCGAAGATGACAAAGGCAAACCCGAGCAGGGCGCCGGCGATGGTGGTGGCGATTTTCATAAGCGTGGAAAAGCAGAGCGGCGGATCGGCTTAAAAAGCCTGATCGGGTGGAGCAGAACGGAAGCGCGAGCAGGCGCGGCGGTCGGCGGTGGCACTCATGGCGAGAGGTGGCGTGGAGGGCGGTGGGTGAACAGAGGGGACGTACACCCACTCAACGAACGATGAGCGTTTGCAAGGACAGGGACCATGATATTTTTTCCCTTTTGGGGTTCAGGGCGTGTTTTCAAACCGACCAGTCATCGCGGGACCCGCAACTGCGGGCCGTGGCGATCCAGCGATGGAGTCTTAGCCCGGATATTTTATAACCGCACTCACCTCCGATCCATTTCACCGAAGACACCGAGCGCCGACACCGCGCAAGACGGAGGATACAAGGTGTGGGCTGAGCGGGGATTTATTACGGTGGCGTGGGGGAAGCTTTTCCGGGAGAGGATGTCAGGGTTTCGCTCTGTGACCTCCGGAACGACCTCAGAATTTCTCTGTGAAAAATTCTTTGGCTTGAATGGGGGGTGAAGCTTGCGGGTTAGCGGCTGAGCCTGACCTCCCCGGCACCGCACGCCACCGCTCTTCAGGGCTAATCTTAAGTTTCGCCTCTTGGCGAAACTCATTAGTGGTAAACCCGCCTTGGTTGCTCTGAGTTTTTTCGGCTTCTCCTGCGCGCTTCTACCCATCGAAAACAGCGAGGAACCTGATTTCTATTCAATCGGAAAGCGGCTGGTTGGAGGCAGTGTGGCGGGATTTTTATATTGGGCTTGGGGGGCGGTGCCGGCGATCTGGTGCTCGCTCTCACCTCGCTGGGCCTGTGGCTCGCGCTCGCGCGATTCCTTCATCAACGACAGCTATTTTGGGGATTGCAGGCGAGGAGCGGGCGTTGATTTCCGCCTGGTGCGGCGGTGTCACGGGTGGGGTTGGAGTGGAAAAAATTGCACGATTCCTGTTTACGATCCTTGTCATGCCGGCGGAGGTGAGGCCTAGTCGTCACTCCATGAGCGCCGGATTTTCCCTCGAAGAAGAAGACCTGTTTAACAAAACCGGCCTCAGTGTCATGCGGCAGTTCCGGCGGACGAGCAATCCGGCTGACCTCCTTGCCGTGCTCCGGGCTGCGCATAAGGGGTTTGATCGCGCCTATGAGAAAGCCCCGGCGGCCGCCCGTGCCACGGTAGCGTGTCGCGCGGGCTGCGGCACCTGTTGTCATGTGCCGGTGGGCGTGCAGGCGCATGAAGTCTTGCTTGCCGCCGAATATATTCAAACCCGCTTTTCTCCCGAGGAACTGGCTGGAGTGATCGAAAGGACAGCGATTCATCGTGCGACTTATGCAGGCAAGACGATGCCGGAGCGGGCGGCATTGAAAACCCCGTGCACATTGCTGCGTGACGGCAGTTGCACGATCTATGAAGCGCGGCCCGAGGCCTGTCGCTCCCATCACAGCAGCAATCTTGCTGGCTGTCGCAGCAATCTCGACTCGGGCATTGATCACGTGGATGTGCTCATTCCCGCCATTCGTGGGCGGATGTTTGCCGTCATGCTCGGCATCGATCAGGCGGTGGCGGAGGCCGGGTTTGACGGCCGCGCTTATGATTTTGGTTCGGCCTTGCATGAAGCCCTCACCAATAGCTTGTGTGCGGTGCGGTGGATCCAACGTCAGCCTGCCTTTCCTGCTGCCTGCCGGGAAGCCGGTGATCCGGATGATGAAGAATCCGGTATTATCCGCGCCGAAGGATTTTTCCAATAAGCCGGGCGAAAATTTCGAGAGGAATGGAGCGGATGCGTTCACCCCTGGTCTGGTCGCCGATCCGACCGTGCGGGCCAAGGTTGTTTGGGAAAATTCTGCTGGCAGAGTGAAATAATCGGCGGCGGGGGAACTCCCTTCGCAGGTGCTGGTTCGTCGGTGCAGGACGGATCTGTTTTTCGGCTGATTTTCTTATAGGCGTTGCAAGTTTTTCACCGCGCGCTTTTTCTGGCGTCATGACCATCGGAGTCCCGAAGGAAATAAAGATCGGGGAAACCCGCGTTTCCCTGACGCCCAGTTTGTGTCGTCGCGTGACCATGCACGGCGGCAAGGTGCTCATCGAAAAATCGGCCGGTTTAAGTGCCGGGTTTGCTGATGCGGAATACAAATCAGCGGGTGCCACGGTGGTTTCTTCTGCCGAGAAAGTCTGGAAAAATGCCGCAGTGATTTTGAAAGTGAAAGAACCGCTGGAGGCGGAATACGGTTTGCTGCAGCAGGGCCAGACTCTTTTCACCTATTTGCATCTCGCGGCTGGTCCCGCTCTGGCCAAGGAGCTGTGCCGGAAAAATATTCTGGGTCTTGCCTACGAAACCGTGGAGGGCTCGGATGGATCGTATCCCTTGCTCAAACCGATGTCGCAAATCGCCGGCCGGCTTTCGATTCAGATTGGAGCTTATTTTCTGCAATCGCAGCACGGTGGTTCGGGTGTGCTGCTCGGAGGTGTCCCGGGGACGATGCCGGGCCATGTGGTCGTGGTGGGCGCGGGCAACTCCGGGGCGCATGCGGTGCAGATGGCGGCCGGTATGGGGGCGCGCGTGACAGTGCTCGATCTCGATACCCGTAAACTCGAGGCGCTCGACATCGAGTATCGCGGACGGATTGTCACCCTCATGTCCAATCCGGCAAACATCCAGCAAGCCGTAGCGGATGCTGATCTGTTGATCGGGGCGGTGCTGATCCCGGCGGCCAAAGCGCCGATCGTGGTGTCCAAAAAAATGGTAGGTCTCATGAAAGCGGGCAGTGTGATCGTGGATATCGCGATCGACCAAGGAGGCTGCATCGAGACGATCAGGCCGACTTCCCATCAAAAACCGACTTACCAGGAAAAGGGCGTCATTCATTATGCGGTGCCGAACATGCCGGCACTGGTGGGGCACACCTCGACGATCGCGCTCACGCAGGCGACTGAACCGTTTGTGGCCTTGCTCGTGCAGAAAGGCGTGGAGCGGGCACTCAGGGAATATTCGGGGCTGGCTCGGGGCGTAAACACGCGGAATGGGCGGATCACGAATGCAGCCGTGGCCCAAGCGCTCGGCTTCGATTCTTAAACACGCCATCGGCGAAGTGACCGTTGGGGGGGGTGGCTTGGAGCGGCGAAAAATTTTACTTTGAAAACGCTGCCGGTCGTAGAGGGGAATGACTCAACTTATCGGCTTGGTGGTGGGGCAATCACCCTCGACTCATACGTCCGATGCATCGGTTCGGTTAAACGCGGATATTTTTTCATACTATAGAAATTCACGCTGGACGGCATGGGCCAAGCTTTCCCTTGGGTATGAACCTACAATAATCAAACCCCACTCAGCCGGACCGCCGACTGGTCTGCTGGGTGGGGCCAATTTCTTACCGCGTGTGTTCGGATCCCAGCTAACAACTCGCGGACGTTTTAGCGGTTCAACGAAAACAATGCCGCACGGTGCCACTGGCCGGAGCGGGTCAAATCCTGACAATATGCTCCGCGCGTTGGAGTTTTGTTTCCAGCGACGTCTGATGGGAAAGCACTTCCTCGCGGGTCAGGCGGACAATGGTGAGGATTTCAGTTTCGTCGGCAGTTTCAGGCGCCAGTTGTCCGCCGCAAACGATATTAGTGAGGATTCGCCCGCCAAAAAGAATGGCCGAGAGGCGTTCGTGTTTGTCGGAGGCTTCGAGCGGGGTGTATTGGCGCCGGACGGGTTCGATGTTCTCCTCGGTGAAACTCCACTTTCTAAGCATGCAGGCGCCGACATCCGCTTGGTTGAATCCGAGCAGGGCAAACTCCGAGCTACTGAAGTCGCTGGGGAATCCTGCATCAGAAAATTTCAGATCCAGGGCCGTCGCGTACTTGTTGATCGCTTGTCGTCCGATGGTGTGGAGCAATCCGTTCATGAAACTGGCCGAGGTGTCATCACCCAATTGTTCAGCGAGCAATTCACCAGCCAAGGCGCAGGCCACCGATTCACGCCAGATACTGATCGCGCCCCGGCCATAAGCCGTGAGTGGTTGGGCGACGAGGGCACTCGAGGCGGCGATCGACACAACTTGAAACACCTCGCGAAAACCAATGCGGTTCACCGATTCCTCCAGCGTATGGCAAGGTTGGCCGCGATTGTACCAGGTGCTATTGCTGATCTTGATCAGACGGGTCGTCATGGCGGCATCCAGCCGGAGCAGGGCGGAAATATCGCCGAGGTCGGAGTTGGGGTCAGCCAGCAAGCTTTGCAAGCGCGCCAATATTTGCGCGGTGGGTGGTAACTTGCCGAGAGCCTCGACGAGTGATTCAGGCGTGGGCGCTTGGGAGGGGACTCCAGGAGATGGCATTCAGTTGGTGGGTCAGGGGAACGGGGAAGTTGAAACAGGAAACAGCACCCACTGGAAAAACGGAAGACGAAAGATGATCTCCCTCGTCAAGTGTCCCGGATAGAATTTTTCTACGAGTACTGCGCCGCAATGACGGCCTATTTAAGCAATTCATTGTTCCTCTCGTTCAACACGACGCACGCCATACCTCGGTCTTGCAACTCCGCTAGTTGTCATTCACTCGCCACATGACTCCCCGGAAAAACGTCGTTAGCCTTTACCCTTGGTTCAAGATTCATCCGGGCAAGATCGCCGAGTTCAAAGCGCTCCTGCCTCGTTTCATTGAAATGACCGCGCCTGAAACAGGCTGTCTCTTCTACGACTTCACCCTGAGCGACGATGTGCTGCATTGTCGTGAGGCCTACACGGGAGCCGAAGGTGTCTCGCCCACATCCAGAGCGTCGGAGGTTTGATCGGGGAAGCTTTGAAAATTTCCGATATTCAGCGCCTGGAGGTGCATGGTTCCGCCACGGAAATAGCGAAGATGAAAGAGCCGCTCAAGGATTTGTCGGTCGTGTGGTTTGTCTTCGAGTGTGCGGTGGAAAAGTAAAATGGGGTCATCGGCCACGCTTCGGGTCAGATCAATCCCGGGGTGGCCACCACCGACCAGACGCTGAAAAATTATGCCGGCACGCTCGAGGAAGCCCGAGCCGATCTTGTCGCCCTCTATTATATTGTTGATCCCAAACTGGTGGAAATCGGCGTGATGCCGACCCTCGACGTGGGCAAAGCGCAATACGACGGCTACCTCATGCGAAGTCTGATGATGCAGCTCTACCGGATCAAACCTGGCCAGCAAATCGAGGAAGCCCATATGCGCAACCGCCAGTTGATCGCGGCCTGGGCTTTCGAGAAAAGCCAGCCCGACAAAGTCATCGAGCGCTTCACCCGCGACGGGAAAACCTATTTTCGCGTCAACGACTACGAAAAGCTCCGCGGGCTTTTCGGCCAATTGCTGCGCGAGATTCAGCGCATCAAATCGGAAGGCGATTTTGCCGCCGGCAAAAATCTGGTAGAGAACTACGGCGTGAAAGTGGACCAAGCGTTGCTCGCCGAAACGCACCGGCGTAACGCCCCGCTGAACATCGCACCGTTCATGGGTTTCATTCAGCCCCGGTTGATCCCGGTGGAAAAAGACGGAGCGATCATCGACGTGCGGGTGGAATATCCCACTGATTTCCTCGGCCAGATGCTGGAATACGCCCGCGATTATTCCTTTCTCCCGATCCACAACGGCGGTTGAGCTAGGCCGTTCCCTTGTCTTCCGCCCCTTCCGGCAGACACTTGCTGATACTCGCAAAATAGAATTACAGGCAGGGACGGACCGCTGGGCCGTCCGGTTGGGTGAATTTCACTTGTGAATTGCGGCGGACCCAGCCGCCGAGGCGGTGCACTCGTCGCGGTCCCGCCCGATCCACTAGCATCACCGTATTTTGCGAGCCTCAGTAAATGGAGCATTAATTCGCCCAGGACAGACTGCTTGTTTCAGGCATGCTGTCTTACTTGAGCACGACCGGGCAAGACACAGGCCCGGCGCTGGACACGGTTTTGCGATGGTGGGTTTATGCCGGGCGGTCGCGCCCTCGAAATCGCCGATATGGATTCGGCACGGTCACAAGGGACGGCCCTGCGACGGACATAACTTCCAGCGTCGGTGCGGAGACCGACGCCCACCCTGACTCACAGCATCGGTAGATGCGGCTCAACCTCGGCGTCGTAGTCGATGCCGGAGAGACCGAAGCCGAACATCTTCAAAAACTCCGTGCGGTAGCCGGCGATGTCGGTGAGTTCGGCGAGATTTTCGGTGGTTACCTTGGGCCAGATGGCGGAGATGGCGTCCTGAATCTCCGGGCGCATTTCCCAGTCGTCGACGCGGACGCGACCACTTTCATCGAGTTTGGGTTTTTGGCCGTTATAGAGCTGCGTGGCGAAGAGGCGCTGGATCTGCTCGATGCAGCCTTCGTGAGTGCCTTGCGCTTTCATTACTTTGTAGAGAATGGAAATATAGAGCGGCACCACGGGAATCGCCGAACTGGCCTGGGTGACGAGCGCTTTGTTGACCGAGATGAGGGCCCGCCCGCCCCCGTTGGCTTTTAATTTGGCGTCGATAGCGCGGCAGGCGCGCTCGAGGTCGATCTTCGCGCGACCGATCGTGCCGTCCCGATAGATGGGCCAAGTATGGATCGGCCCGACATAGGTGTAGGAAATAGCGTTGGCCCCGGGCGCGAGTAATTTTGCGTCGGCCAGGGCTTGCATCCACATCTCCCAATCTTCGCCGCCCATCACGGCTGTGGTATCGGCGATGCCGGTTTCGTCGGCGGGTGGGATTGTGATTTCGCTGACGAGGCCTTTATCGGTATCGACAGTTTTGTTGGTGTAGGGGGCGCCGATCGGTTGAAGCGTGGATTTGTGGACCACGCCCGTTTTGGGGTGAGTGCGGCGGGGGGAGGCGAGGGAATAAACCACGAGGTCAACTGGCCCCAGATCGCGGGCGATGATTTCGAGTGCTTGTTTCTTGATATCGTCGGAGAAGGCGTCGCCGTTAATATTGGCCGCGAAACGACCGGCGGCGCGGGCGGCTTTGGTGAAAGCGATGGTGTTATACCAACCAGGAGTTGCGGGGCGACCTTCCTCGGAGGGACGTTCGAAGAAGATGCCGAGAGTGTCGGCGCCGGAACCGAAGGTGGCTGTGATGCGGGAGGAGAGACCGAAGCCCGTGGAGGCACCGATTACCAAAACTTTCTTCGGTCCGGGGGTGATTGAGCCTTTGGCTTTCACGAGATCGATTTGCTCCTGCACATGAGCGGCGCAACCTGCGGGATGGGCAGTGACGCAGACAAAACCACGGACCTTCGGTTTAATAATCATGGGTGCGAAGGCTTTGGGGCGAAGGGGCAGGTGACAAGTGTCAAGTGACGTTTCGGGAATTTTGCTCGCCAGCCCGCAGGCCGTTAGTTTTGGGCGAATAAACCCGGCAAGGGCCCGCAGACTTTTGCCGGGGAGGAGGACTGATCACTACGCTCGGACAACTAGGCTGCGGCACGAAGGATTTGCTCGACCTTTGCGGGAGTGAGTTGGTTGCGATCGCCAAACGAATTCAGGCCCCGGGCCGTGAGGCGTCGGGCGACATCGGTCGCGGTGCTCGCGGGGACATGGTAATCTTGGAGCCGGGTCTTGAGGCCGATGGTTTCGTAGAACGCGCGGGTTTGGGCGATGGCGGCATCGATGCGCGCTTCCTCCGGGCCATCGCGCAGATCCCAGACGCGTGCGGCGTATTGGAGGAGTTTGGCGCGGCGATTGGCACGTTCCAGTTGCAGCAGATTCGGCAGGACGATGGCGAGGGTGCGGGCATGGTCGATGCCGTGCAACGCGGTGAGTTCGTGACCGATGGTGTGGGTCGCCCAATCTTGGGGTACGCCGGCACCGATCAGTCCGTTGAGCGCGCAGGTGGCGGCCCAGACGAGATTGGCGCGGGCGGCGTAGTCGGTGGGATTGGCCATGGTCTGGGGCGCAACTTCAATCAAGGTGCGCAGCAGCCCTTCGGCAAAACGGTCCTGCACGGCGGCCTCGGCCGGATAGGTGAGGTATTGCTCCATGATGTGGCAGAAAGTGTCGCCCAAGCCATTGGCGATTTGCCGCGGAGGCAGGGAGAAAGTCGTGGCGGGATCAATCACGGAAAAACGCGGATAAACGTGCGTGCTGATGAAATGAAGTTTCTCCTTGAGCGCGCGGCGTGAGATCACCGAGGCACCGTTGGCTTCGGAGCCGGTGGCGGGCAGCGTGAGGACGGCACCGATCGGGAGCGCGCTGGTGACATCGGAGCCATTGGTGACGAGAATCTGCCACGGGTCGCGGGGATAATCGACCGCGGCGGCGACGAACTTGGCGCCATCGAGTACTGAGCCACCGCCGACGGGGAGAATCCAATCGAGTTTTTCGCGGCGAACCAACTCGACGGCGCGCATCAACGTATCGAAGTCAGGATTGGCCTCGACGCCCCAGAATTCCTGAACGGTGCGGTTGCCCAACGCAGTTTTCACTTGGTCGTAAACGCCGTTTGCTTTGATGCTGCCACCCCCTGCGAGCAAAAGAATGCGGGCCTCGGCGGGGAATTCCTGGCTGAGCTGTTTGATTTGGCCTTGGCCGAAGTGGAGACGCGTGGGGTTGTGAAAGGTGAAATTTTCCATGAAGAAACCGAAGGTAGCGCGGGAAGGTGGTTTGGCAAATACGGTCGGGGAAGATTTTAGAACCGGAGAGAAGTTTGCCCACTCAGGGGATTCATCAAGGGATGAATCCTTGAAGGTGAGACTGCGACTGATCGTCTCCGCTAGGGTGGGGCTTCGGGGTGCCGGCTGATCGCAGGCGGGATTTCAGAATCGTAGGTTGCGAGCTTGCCTCGCAACGGGACGCGACGAGCGCACCACCAACCCCGTGCAGGTCACAATCTCGGATCACCCGGTCTGCGATTAGCAGACCCGCAGAGCCGACACCGGAGCCGATGAGGCGGAGGGGTGAACCAAAGTTTCGCCCCATGGCGAAACTGCTTAGTGGTTAAAACCGGATCGAGGGGTAGCGGCGGTTGCCCCCAACCGCCAATGCCGCCCGCGGCACAAAGGCCCCGTGGCGGTTGAGGGCAACCGCCGCTACCTGCCCTGAAGCAGAAACGGGAGTGTGATTGCGACTGACTTGCCAGCCGTAGCCTCGGCGAAGGCTGGTCGTCTCCGTCTTGGGGTTCCGGGGTGCCGGCTAATCGCAGGCGGGATTTCGGTTTTGTAGGTTGCGAGCTTGCCTCATTCTGCTGGCCAGCAGAATGAGGCGATGAGCGCACCACGTGCGAATAATCAAAAGGGAGTTACGGACAGCTTTATCGTGCGACTTGACCTCGGGGCTTCGGCGGTGCGTGCTGGGCAGGCGCGTTGAGGTCAATGCGCGCCACCTTCAATCCCCTCCCATGTCCGCTGAACCCATTCGTTATTTTCATCGCGCCAAGCAAACCATCGAGACCGAACAGATCTATGGCGAGAGCTGGCTGCGTTGGACGTACGAGAGCGGGCTGGGGCGACTCGCGCTCAACGTGCTCGTGAAGCGCGCGCTGGCTTCCCGGTATTACGGCTGGCGGATGAACTGGCGTTTCAGCGCGCAGCGAATTCTGCCCTTCATCGCGCAATACAATCTCGATGTGGAGGAATTCGCGAAGAATCCGTTTGCGTATAAAACGTTCAATCAATTTTTCTATCGGGCGTTAAAACCCGGGGCGCGGCCGATTGCGCCCGGAGAGAATGTCGCGGTGTTGCCGGCGGATGGCCGGCATCTGGCCTTTCAAAATGTGGACGTAACCGATGGTTTTTATGCGAAGGGTCAGCGATTTTCGTTGGGGTCTTTTTTGGGTGATAACGCGCTAGCCGCGGAATTCGCCGGCGGCGCGATGCTGATCTCGCGCTTGTGCCCGGTGGATTATCACCGGTTTCATTTTCCGGTAAGCGGTCAACCCGGCGAGCCCCGCTTGATCAATGGCGCGTTGTATTCGGTTTCGCCCATCGCCCTGCGTCGCCATCTCGCTTATTTGTGGGAGAACAAACGCATGGTGACGCTCGTCGACTCGCCCGTGTTTGGCCGGGTGGCGGTGTGTGAGATCGGCGCGACGATGGTCGGAACCATCTCACAGACTTTTGTCCCGGATCGGCCCGCGGTGAAGGGCGAGGAGAAAGGTCTGTTTAAATTTGGCGGCTCGTGTGTCGTCACCTTGTTCAAGTCTGGCAAAATCAAGTTCGAGGCCGACTTGCTGGAGCACAGCGCGCAGCAACGTGAGGTCTATGCCAAAATGGGCGAGCGTTTGGGCGTGGCTGGGTGAAAAGTTTAAGACAGCAGAGCGTTTTAACCACTATTGGAATTCATCAACGGATGAATCCTTGGATGTGTGGCTGCGACTGACTTGCCAGCCGCAGCCTTGGCGAAGGCTGGTCGTCACCACTGAATGGTTCCGGGGCGCCGGCTGATCGCAGGCTGAGATTTTGTAGGTTGCGAGCTTGCCTCGCAACGGAGCGCTTCATCTGCGTCAAAAGTGGGTTTGTCCTTGGTGCTGGGCGGGGAACAAACTCGACATTATCCAATATAACACTCTATGTATGACGTAAGATAATATGATAAAGCACATACATAACCTATAATGCGCTCATCCCTCCATGATCTTCTCCCGCCGGTGGTCCGGCGCGATCTCGCGAAGTTCGGACAGGACTTGGCCCGCGCGCGCCGCAAGCGGCGGTTAACTGTCGCGATGATGGCGGAGCGCATGGGCGTTTCCACGAACACCTATTCGCGCGTGGAACGCGGCGATGCGACGGTCGCGATGGGCGCGTACGCGATGGCTCTCTTTGTTTTGGGTTTTGGCGAAGCCCTCGGGGGAATCGCTGATGTTCGCCGCGACGAAGTTGGACTCCAGCTCGACGAAGCGTATCTGCCCAAACGGGTGCGTGTGAAGAAAACTCCGACCGCATCGTGAAGCGAACGATTCAAGTCTTCCTCGGCGACGACGCCCGGTTGGTCGGCACCTTGCATTACGATCGGAGCGGAGCGCGGGAGCACGCCGCGTTCTCCTATGACGCCACCTGGTTGGCCGCACCGGATGGTTTTGCGCTCGAACCGGGTTTGCCCTTGGTGGCGGGGGCGCAGTTTCACCGCCGTATTCCTGACGGCTCAATCTTTCCCGCAGCGATCGCCGATACGGAGCCGGACGGCTGGGGCAAGCGGGTGATTCTGCGTGATCATGCGAAACGCCGTCAGACGGCCCGTCGGGCGGGGCAGGATGCCGGAGCTGCTCAGCTTCATGCGGTGGATTTTCTGCTCGCCGTGGATGACGGCAGCCGGGTCGGAGCATTGCGCTATCGTGATGAAGCCGGTATTTTCTGTCGTGCGCCCGACCCGGAACGGCGGACCGCTCCACCGTTGCTGGAATTACGCCAGCTCGCCGCCGCTTCTCGTGCGGTCGAAACCGAAACGGAAACCGCTGCTGATCTCGCCTACCTGCGCGGGCGCGGCACTTCGCTCGGAGGCCTGCGGCCCAAATGCACGGTTGTGGATGACGATGGCATGCTCGCCATCGGGAAGTTTCCCAGTGTGCAGGATGAACGGCCGGTCACCCAAGGCGAAGTCCTCGCCATGCAACTCGCCAAGAAGGCGGGGATCGCGGTCGCGGCAACGCGGCTCGTGGATAGCGGCGGCGTGCCGGTCGCTTTGGTCCGGCGCTTCGACCGGACGAAAGAGGGGAAGCGACTGATGTACGTTTCGGCGGCGACGCTACTCGGCGTGGAGCGTGGTGATCCGCACGAACATCACTACACGGAAATAGCCGATGCATTGCGCGTGCATGGCGCCGCTGCGCAGGCCGACATTGAGGAACTGTGGCGACGCATGGCGTACTCGATTCTAATCACCAATGTGGACGATCATCTCCACAATCATGGATTTCTCCATGTGGCGCACGGACTCTGGCGGCTCGCGCCCGCCTTCGATCTCAATCCGTTTCCTGACCGCACGCGGGAGTTGAAGACTTGGGTGTCGCCCGAGACCGGCCCGGAAGCGACGATCGAGGCGTTGCTATCGGTGACCAAATATTTCCGCATCACGGCGAAGCGGGCGAAAGAGATTCTGCGGGAAGTGGAGCGGGCGGTCAGTGGCTGGCGCAAAGCCGGCCGCGCCCTCGGTCTGACCGAGCGGCAGTTGGAAAAGTTCGCCGAAGCCTTCGAACACCCCGAACGCCAAGCCGCACAACGAGCCGCGCGCTGATGGGGGAGGCGTTCATCCTATCCGAGACGACAGTGAGTTTTTGGTCCACGAATAGGATTCATCAAGGGATGAATCCTTGGCGGTGACGCTGCGACTGACCTGCCAGCCGTAGCCTTGGCGAAGGCTGGTCGTCTCCGCCCGGTGGTTTCGGGGTGCCGGCTGATCGCCGGCGGGAGATTTTGTAGGTTGCGAGCTTGCCTCGCAACGGAGCGCTTGAAATGGAAGCGGGGTGCCCTCACTCCGCAAAATAATTTTTAAGCGCGGTGAGGGCACCGCACCTCCAGATATAAACGAAGAAGTCCTCTGTGCTCCGTCGGACCATTCAGCGGACGGGGTTCTCCCAAGTTTCGCCCCTTGGCGAAACTGAATACCGGTTAAACCGGATCGAGGAATTGAGGAGATGCGATTATTTTTTTCGGAAAAGACACCGGAATTTTTGGTCCACTAATGGGGTTCATCAAGGGATGAATCCTTGGTAGTGTGGCTGCGACTAATCGTCTCCGCCTAGGGGTTTCGGGGAGCCTGCTGATCGCAGGCTGGTTTTCGGATTTGTAGGTTGCGAGCTTGTCTCGCAACGGATCTCGACGCATCCGATGCGACTGGCACTAGTCGAAAAGTGCGATAGCAATATTATCAGCACGTTTGACCGATAGTATCATGAAGTCTGCTTTGGTCTTACGCTGGCAGATGAACGTGATGGAATTCCAGATTTCTGCACTTCGATTATCACTGGATTTGTCTTTATCGATCCACGTTATCGTGAACTCGGAGTTCTTTGGATCAGTCAGATTCAAAGTCCATTCACCGGAATGAATCTTTCTCCCTGCGATGGTCGATTTCTTGGTAATCTTTACCCTGCGTAAATCCACGCCATCGACCCACGGATTTGCTTTAATTTGTCCACATAGAAAATGGTGCAGCGCTTTGAGGTCATATGCTTGATTGATCTCCTTCGCCCACGCCTGGTCATCTTTTTTACCCTGCCTGATCGTCTCAGGTTTATTGACCATGTAACCAAGCGAAACTACGGCCAGTAAGATAACGAGGAGGTATCTCATGATTGGTTGGTGCTCGAAGTTCTAACGCGCTACTTCACTTCCAACGTGAAGCTCTCCGAGTGGCTGTTGAATTCGGGGGCGTACATGCACTGGATTTCGGCGATGCCGGATTGGTCGCTGCCCTTGAGTTGGACACGCGTGGAATATTCAAACACGTAAACTCCCTTGGGCAGGTAATCGATGAAGAAGTGGCTGGCGGTGGGGCGCGTGAATTTGAATAGGGTAAGGAGTAGGTGGGTTATCATGGGGGGAACGTTGAGTTGATGGAGAGAGCCTATGCTCTTGGCCGCCGAAAATCGTCAGGATGGGGTAAAAGATTCTCAGGAATTGTCATGACGTGGACGGGTGATACGTGGGGCACCCGTTCGGATGACTTCATCTTTTCGTGCCGAGCATGTTGTACGGCGGTTTGGAGAATCGCGTCCTCCCGATGGCTCCGGCCGGAAATGGTTGTTCACCATCGGACGATTCGGCGGTGTTTTTTGATCCATAAATACAGCTACTCTTTTCTTGCCCGCGGGCGGGGCGGTACGCTTAGTAGCGGCATGAGTGTCATCAAGACCACCCCGCTGAATGCTTTCCATCGTCACCATGGCGGGCGCATGGTGGATTTCGCGGGCTGGGATATGCCGGTGCAATACCGGAGCATTCTCGAGGAGCACAAAGCCGTGCGTCAGCGCGCGGGTTTGTTTGACGTGAGCCACATGGGCGAGGCCGACGTGAAGGGCCCGGACGCGCTTAAATTCCTCCAGCATCTGGTCACCAATGACTGCCGTAAACTTTTTCCCGGACGCATTCTCTACACGGTGATGTGTTATCCGACGGGTGGCGTGGTGGACGATCTGCTCGTCTACATGCGCGGCCCGGACGATTATTTTCTCTGCATCAACGCCGGCAACATCGACAAGGATATCGCGTGGATTCAGGAGCAGGCGAAGCGCTTTAACTGCACGGTGGTGGATCGCTCGCCGGATTACGCCCAGTTGGCGATTCAAGGACCACGGGCGCTCGAGATCGTGCAAGCGCTCACCAAGACCACGCTCGCTGCTATTAAATATTATCACTTTACCGAGGGCGAAGTGGCCGGCGTTCCTTGTCTGATCAGCCGCACCGGCTACACGGGCGAGGATGGGTTTGAACTTTATTGTCCCACGGGTGATGGCGTGCGCTTGGCTGAGGCGGTGCTGGCAGCCGGCGTGCCGCTGGGCTTGGAACTCACGGGTCTGGGCGCGCGCGACAGTTTGCGGCTCGAGGCGGGCTTTCCGCTCTATGGCCACGAAATCACCGAGCGGATCAATCCTCTCGCCGCTGGCCTAGGCTGGGTGGTGAAGTTCGACAAAGGCCCCTTCATCGGCTCCGAGGCGTTGCAAGCCGAAAAGCAACGCGGTCCGGCCAAGAAAATTGTATTTTTCAAAACCGGTGATCGCCGCATCGTTCGCGCCGGTGCCACGGTGATGAACGGCATCGGGGAAGAGGTGGGTGCGGTGGTTTCCGGCACGCTGTCACCGATTCTTAACGAAGCGATCGGTTCGGCGTTAGTTGATGCCGCGGCGGCACAAGAGCTGCTTTTGGTTGATATCCGCGGGGTCAAATTGAATTTGCATCTCGTCAAACCACCTTTCGTTTCCCTACAGAAAAGCTGAATTTCTTTCGCATGAGCAATATTCCCTCTGATCTAAAATACGCCAAATCCCATGAGTGGCTGAAAGTCGCCGCTGACGGCACCGCCCTCGTGGGCATCACCGACTACGCCCAAAACAGTTTGGGCGACATCACTTTTGTCCAGCTCCCCAAAGTGGGCGCCGGGCTGAAAGCCGGCGAGACTTTCGGCGTCGTCGAGTCGGTGAAAGCCGCCTCGGATGTTTACGCTCCCGTGGCCGGCACGGTGCTGGAAGTGAACAAAGCCCTCGATGCCAATCCCGAGAAAGTAAATCAGGATTCTTACGCCGAAGGTTGGATGCTGAAACTCCAGCTCGCCAATCCGGCCGATGTGAGTGCGCTGCTTTCTCCAGAAGATTACGGCAAAGTGATCGGCTGAGTGGGGGCGGGGCGGGGCCGGGCAGGGCGTGGATGTTAGTCAGCCTCACCTGATGATTGGATTGATCGGGCGGGGCTGTAGTCCGCAACGCCTCAGATATCCTGATTCCGCAGAATTAGGGTGAGCTCAATTACGCCGCGAATCGGGATAAAATATAATTAATCCCAGCGTCCCTAAAGATTTGGACTTTAGTATTTGGGCTTTAGGTAGCGCGAACCCTCCGGGTGAGCTGCGGCTCGGCGGGACGCTGCCGAGTGTCGCTTACGCTCGGTAACGCCCTACCAGTGGAATCCTGTTTCAATAGTCCAATTATCAAGGGACGTTGGTATAACGCGGAGAACGCAGTGAGCGCGGAGTCTGACGTGATGGGGATGTGGCGCGGGTCTCAGGATTCATCGCGCATGCCCTCTGCGGTGGTGGAACCCGACCTCTGTGGGCGGGTTTTGCTACGAGAACCGGCACCCAGCGTGCATGTAGCCTCGTTTGAGGACGCAGCCCGAAAACGGGGGCGCAAGACACCGCGCTTTCGCCTGCGGCTCAAACGCGGCTACACTTCGGCACCCAGCGCGCCCGGAGGCCACGCTCCACCTCGATACAGTTCAGCCGGTTTGCGGCGTGACAGGCTCAGCTCGTGACGGCTGCCAGTGCCGCGACCAAGGCCTCATGGGAAAACGGTTTCGCCAGCACCTGATGTGCGCCCATCGCTTTCGCCACGGCCAGAATATCTTTGGCGTTCAAGCGTCCGCCACCAGACATAGCGATGATCTTCACGTCTGGACGTTGGCGCCGGAGGGTGATGATGGTTTCGATACCTTCTTTGTTGGGCATGATCAGGTCAGTCAGCACCACATCAAAGGCCGTCTTTTCGTGGAGGCGTATCGCCTCGTCGCCATCGCGGGCTTCGGCCACGACATGGCCGAGGCGCTGCAACGTGATTCGGAGGGTTTTCCGTAAGGAATCGTCATCATCGATGAGGAGGATTTGGGGCATGGGAGTATGATTAGCGTTGGCCCGCTAACACTTGATGCACGGCCTGACTGAGAGATTCAACCGTAAAGGGCTTGAGCAGCACTTGCTGAATTCCCAGGCCCTTGATCACTTCCTTGGTATCTTTATCGATGTAGCCCGAGTCCAGAATGATCGGGAGGTCCGGCCGGAGGTGCCGGATTTCCTGGGCGAAATCGAGGCCGGACATTTCGGGCATGGCGAGATCGCTGATGACCAAATCGAAATCGTTAGGATTCGCGCGCAACGCGGCCAAAGCTGCCTTGCTGGAGGTGAACGCCGAAACGACGTAGCCGGCCCGCTCAAGGATAATTGTCCCGAGGCGAACCAACGGCGGCTCATCATCCACGAGCAAAATCCGCTCGTGATTCCCCTGCGGGCTACGGCTGAGCGTACTCGTTTTCTGCTCAATCTCGGTGCCGGCATATTCTGGAAAATACAATTGGAAGGTCGTGCCCTGGTTTAGTTTGCTGTGGATGATGATCGCGCCGTGGTGGCTCTGCATGATGCCGTGGACGACGGCGAGACCGAGGCCGCTGCCTTCGCCCGGTCCTTTGGTGGTGAAGAACGGCTCGAAGACCCGGACGAGCGTGGCTTGGTCCATCCCGCAACCGGTGTCGGCGACCGTCAGCCGGATATGGGGTCCGGCCTTCAGTTCCTGATGCGTGTGGACGAACTCGGCCTCGACGTGGATTTTTTCGACGTGAACTTCCAGCCGCCCGGATCGGCTCTGCATGGCATGCCAGGCATTCGTGCAAAGATTCACGAGCACCTGATGAATCTGCGTGGGATCGGCCATCACCAGTGACGCATTATTTTCCATGACGGTTTTGATTTCAACCGTGGTGGGGATCGTGGCGCGTAACAAATTGAGTGCTTCCGTCACGATGGTTTGCAACCGCACGGGGCGGTGCTGCGTGCCGTGCTGCCGGCTGAAGGTAATGATCTGCCGGACGAGATCGGCGGCGCGGTGGGTGCCTTGGAGGACGGCGTCCAGATGCTCCTGCAAATCCGGCCGGTCCGCCGCGTCGGCTTTGGCGAGCTGGGTGTAACCTTTGACGGCGGCGAGGATGTTGTTGAAATCATGCGCGATGCCGCCGGCAAGCGTGCCGATGGCTTCCATCTTTTGCGCCTGACGGAACTGCGCTTCGAGCTCCCGGTGCGCGGTGATGTCTTCCGCCACGCCCACGATGCGCGTGACCGTGCCCGCTTCATCCCGAACGGAAAACGCCTTGTCGTGGATCCAGCGCAGCGTGCCGTCCGGACGGATGATCCGGTATTCTTCATCGTAGGTCCCGAGTTGCTGCTTGGACCGCGCCTCGCGGACGCGTTCCCGATCTTCCGGATACACGGTCTCGATCCAGGTGGACGGTGAGTCGTAGAGACTCCGGCAGGTACGGCTCCAAATCTTTTCGTAGGCCGGACTCACATAGAGCACGTTGTCAGTGATGGCATCACTGATCCAAAACACTTCCTCGATGTTTTCCGTCAGCTGGCGGAAGCGCGCCTCGCTTTCGCGCAAGGCGGCCTCGGTCTCCAGTCGCTCGGTCAGATCGATCGCCGTGCCCCCAAGAAAGCGCGCACCCTCGGGATTGGTGAAGATAAACTTGATCGATAGCCAGTGCCGCATCCCGGCAGGCGTGGATACGTCCTCATAGGTTTCGGCCTGCGCGCCCGAGGCAAAGATGGCGGCGTCGTATTCGTGCAGCCGTTGGGCCACTGCGGGTGGGAAGTGCTCAAAAACAGTCTTGCCCTGCATCGCCTGCGCCGTGGTCTGGAACACGCGTTCGTAGGTCGGGTTGACGTAAGTGAAGCGGCCGGCTTCATCTTTGATGAAGGTGATCACGGGCGATTGCTGCATGAAGGCGCTGAAACGGGCTTCGCTCGCTTGGAGCGCCAGTTCCGCCTGCTTGCGCTCGGTGATGTTGACATGCATGACGACCGCGCCCTCGGTGCGGTCGTCATACAGCGGGGTGGCCATGAGCCGGAACCAGCGCTTTTCCTGCGGCGAATGGCAGGGGTATTCGATCGATAAAAAGGAGCGCGAACCGGCCAGCAGCTCGCGTAACCCTGTGGCGATCTGGCGCGACTCTTCCGCGCAGTTGCCAGCCGCGAGTTCGCAAATCCGGACATAATTTTGGCCGACAAAAAAGTCCTGGCTCCGCGCGGCATTGGCCGAGGCGAAGCGCCGCCAGCTTTCGTTCACGGCCAAAATGGTCCCCTCCCGATCAAGCAGCGCGATGTGTGCGGGCAGCGCATTGAGAATGACGGCTTGGGTGTCGGCCGCCTTGCGCCGCGCCGCTTCCGCCTGTTTGCGCTCGGTGATGTCCTGTAGCGATCCGACCAGTCGCACGACCTTGCCACTGGCATCACGCTCCGGGTAGCCCAAGGCGTGGTAGGAGCGTTGCTCGCCGGTCGGTCCGATCCGATGCAGCTCTAAATCATAGGGCACGCCGTCTGCGATGGCTTGGGCTACGGCCGCATAGAGGCGTTGGGTATCTTCGGGGGTGTAGAGCTCTTTTTGTCCCTCAAGATTGGGCGCGCCCAGGGCTGGATCACGGCCAAAGAAACAGAAGAGTTCCGCCGACCAAGTCGTGAGGTTGGTTGGAATATCCCATTCCCAGCTTCCGGTATGCGCGATGCGCTCCGTCCGTTCCAACATCATTTGGCTGCGCCGCATGGCGGTTTCCGCGGCTTTTTGCTCAGTGATGTCGCGGGCGATGCCGAATAACGTCTGCGCTTCGGTCACGGGAAAAGCGTTCCACTGGAGCCAGCGATACGAACCATCCTTGTGCCGGTAGCGATTTTCAAAGTGGAGGACGGTCTGGCCATCCACGAGTTCCTGGCCGACGTTGTTCGAGGCCGGGTGATCCTCAGGATGGACAAAGTCGAGCCACGGCCGGCTGGTCATTTCCGTGGCGGTCCAGCCGAGGGTGCGATTCCACGCCGGGTTTACCTGAGTGAAATAACCTTCGTAATTGGCCACGCAGATCAGATCGGTCGAGAGGTTGAAGAGCCGGTCGCGCTCCGACTCCGCGTGTTTGCGCGCGGAGATGTCGCGCACGAAGCCGACCATGCGGGTGATGTTCCCGGCGGCATCCAGTACGAAGTAGCCCTCGTCCTCGGCGTAAGCATAGGAACCGTCTTTGCGGCGCACGCGATATTTCTGCGCAAAGGCGGTCTTGCTGGGGATGACCCGCTCGATCTCGTGGTTGAACGCGTCGCGGTCGTCGGGATGAATCAGCGCCAGCCAATGCGCCAGTCCGCCGGCCATTTCGTCCAGCGCAAGGCCAAGAATTTGCTCGCTGGCCCCGGCGTAGGTGACCGCGTTCGTGACCGGGTTCCAGTCATAGAGCAACTGGCCGCTCGCATTGATAGTGGCGTGGTAACGGTTTTGCCATTCAATGATCGCGGTCTCCGCCTGTTTGCGCGCGGAGATGTCCACCGTGAGGCCGCGCAATGTCACTGGCTGGCCGTTTTCCGACACCACGGTGACGATGTCGCGCAACCAGATGGTTCGGCCATCGGCGGCCAGCATGCGGTATTCGAACTCGTGGTCGCGATTCGCCTGCGTGCAGGAGACGCAGTAACGGACCGCCGTTTCGCGATCTTCCGGATGGATGTGATCGGCCCAGAAGGTGGGTTCCTCAATCCAGCGCGCCAAAGGATAACCCAGTAAGCGCTCGGCCCGGGGGCTGACGAAGGTGTATTGAAACGTGACCGCATCCGCTTCCCACACGATGCCGTCCACCGAGTGCATGAGGGAAGTCAGATGCTCCTCGCTTTTGCGCCAGGCCGCTTCGGCCTGTTTGCGTTCGGTGATGTCCACGATCACGGCGCGACATTCCTGTTTGTCCGGGGAGAGCGTGGCGTCGATCTGCACCATCCGCCGGGGTTGGACTTCATTGGCCAGTATCACTGCGCAGGAGAGATCACGCACGCCGTCAAAAATCTGCTGCAGGAAGATTTGCAACTTGGCCAGATCGGCCTGGTCGACAAAAAAGCTGAGGGGCTTGCCCAGCAGGCGCGTCCGTTCGAGACCCAGTAGGCTCGCACCGGGTGGATTGGTTTGGGTGATCGTGCCGGCGCGGCCCAAGGTGATGTAGGCGACGGGGGCGAAATCGTAGAGGTCGGTGTAGCGCGCGGCCGTTTCTTCCAGTTGCGCCTGGGATTTGCGCAGTTCCTCATTCTGCATTTCCAGTTCGATCTGGTGGACCTGCAGCTCGTGGAGCAACCGCGCGTTTTGTTCTTCGGTCGGATGGTTGCTGGCCGTTGGCTGCTGTTGGTTCAATCGCGCCTCCGCCAGGCGGCGCAGTTCGGCGGCGTTCGGCGGTGAGTTCGGTTTCATGTTATGATGGGCGCTTTAACGACGAATGACCTAGCGAGGCGGAGCGGCAACAAACCCAGCCAAGCCAACTCACCTGTTTACCACGGATTACATCGATAGCACGGATAAAAGCCGGGCGGAATAATTTTTCCCATCCGGGTTTTCGTGGCCCCAATGATTTTCTCCTTCGGTAGCGACGGTTGCCCCCAAACGCTAATTGCGCGCGCAGCCCACCTGCTCCATGGCGGTTGAGGTCAACCGCCGCGACCAATCACTGAAGCAGAAACTGGCGTGGGTTTACCACTCAGGGGATTCATCAAATGATGAATCCTTGGCGGTGAGACTGCGCCTGACCTGCCAGCCGTAGCCTTGACGAAGGCTGGTCGTCTCCGTCGTGGGGTTCCGGGATGCCGGCTGATCGCAGGCAGGAGATTTTGCAGGTTCAGACATCCTGATCCCGATGAATGAGGGTGAGCTCAACTTCGCCGCGAATCGGGATAAAATACATTCAACGCGGAGGACGCGGAGAGCGCGGAGCCTGATGTGCTTTTACTTCGCGTCCTTCGCGTTAAAATATCTGGTTGGTTTTGGACTTGGGGTAGGGCGGATTATCCCTAATCCGCCCTTCGGTGATTTTAGAAACTCAATGCGCTTATCACATTCGCGGCGGGTTAAGGATAGCCCGCCCTACCGCCAGCCGAAGTCCACTCATAGTGATCCGTGTAATCCGTGGTGAAATTTTTCGGGGATTGGGGTAGGCCGGGCTTTGTGGGATCAGCTTTTTTGACCACGGATTACACTGACAATTTCTGTATCAAGCTGAGTTCGATTCCCCTCTCGCCCTCGTTGCCCGGGCTGGGTTCAGGATGTCGGAACCTTGGCGAAGGCTGGTCTTTGCCTGTCGAAATTGGATGGCTCGCTCCGTAGTAGGTGGCGCGCTCGCTGCGCTACGTTGCGAGACAAGCTCGCAACCTACGTGAGCCCATCAAGCCACGGTCGTTCTGCTGGCCAGCAGAACGAGACAAGCTCGCAACCGACAACCGCACTCAAGCCCACAGGCCCATAGACCCATAGACGAATGGTGCTAAGTTAAGCGGTAGGTTCGTCGACTGCCTGACGTTTCGTCTGCGATGATTTGCTGCGGAATTTCGTCGGGCCGCCCCTGGTGGGCGAGCCGTTTCCGGTGCGCCCTCCGGCACGGCCACAAGGGCCGGCCCTACATGCCTCATGCAAAATAGTTGGCCTGATCACGCATGGTAGCA
>Ga0105049_10000577_pt1 | contig 40644 bp, 46 predicted proteins | sample MAT06_FD_78087 | JGI IMG/M metagenome (GOLD analysis project Ga0105049, IMG submission 78087) | Freshwater microbial communities from Lake Fryxell liftoff mats and glacier meltwater in Antarctica - MAT-06 | ecosystem: Environmental > Aquatic > Freshwater > Ice > Liftoff microbial mat | place...
ACGGCAGACTCGAATGTAGTACGTCCAATTCGATGACCGCCGTAATGTTGATATTAGCGAGGAGAAATACTAGGCGAAATAACAGTTTGGTGCAACTTGCCAGAGAGGGATAGTTGAAAGCGATGAATTGCCTGAATTGGGGGATGAAGCGCTCGGAGTGTCGCGCGGTTTTTTCGCGAAGTGGTTCAACGCGCTCGCCACGAATGGGCTTCTAACTTTTAAGGGACACCAAATACATGAGGACGAGAGCGCCATATTCAAAAACAAATTGCCCGCCGGGAGCTTGTTCACCAGTAAAGAAATGCGATAACGTCAGCATCGACGCGTTGGCTACGGGTGTCCCGCTTCGAAGGCAGAGCATCGCGTAAACAAGGTATGCTGGCTGCGAGTTTGTCTGCGATAGGTAGCGTTTCCCCGATTACTCGCCGCTAACGAACCAGACCTTTGAAATGCCATCCAGCGAAACTTCATAAATGGCAGCGACATCCACCAGTTCGTTGCTCAGGCCGCTGATACCACTAACGCGCTCATGGTCGACGACTTTGTTGCCGAACACCATGCGGTTTACCAATTCGGCATGCAAATTCGGCTGGTTAAACCGATTGTCGCGATAGTGCGTGGCGAATGCGGCCTTGCCAACCAGAATGGGTTCTGAATTGGGAAGGCGGTAAACAATCACGTCTTCGGTGTATTCGCGGATGAAACCGTCGATGTCTCGCGCGTTATACGCATCGAGCTGTCGCTGTGCGAAGCCTTCCGGGTTAAAGGTGTCGGTCATGTTGTTTTAGATAAGCCGGGAAACGCGGTTTTGGGGTTACGTTTGTGGGACATAGTGCCCTTCGAAATTTGATGAAAAAGCTGCGCAAGAAACGCGTCCAACTCACGCAGCCCTATATTGCGACGTTTGCTTAGCACTAGCCCTTCGGTCGATGTAATGCGCATAGCTTGTTGCCATCGGGGTCTCTGACGTAGGCTAAGTGTAGCGAGCCTAATTTGTTTTCGCGCAGTCCCGGCGCATCCTCAATCGGCGTACCGCCGTGTGCCACTGCTACGTCATAAAACGCTTGCACTTGCTCGAATGAGGCGCACTTAAAACCAATCGTGCCACCATTGGCGAAGGTTGCCTCCTCGCCGTTGATGGGCTCAGTTACACAAAATGTCGCGCCATCGTGCCGATAAAAAAGCCGCGTGTGTCCGCTGTCCGAGACATTTTGCATCGGCTCGCCCGCGCCAAGCACACCGAGCACCGCGTCATAAAATTTCTTCGAGCGTGCGATATCGTTAGAACCCACCATGATGTGACTAAACATTTTTTCTCCTTCTTTGAGCGCAACAGCGTTGCTGCATCTGTGAAGCTACAAATAATTATGCTCGATAACGCGGCGATAAGCCTGAAGTTTGACTATGCGCAATCAGCTAAGCCAAGACTGTAGTTTGCCCAGACCATACAAAAAGAAGACAGCACCGGTGAGGCCAAGCGCCACATCTTTCAGCGACATCGGACGCAAAAAATAATCTTCTTTTGTTTTGGGATCCGCTAGGCGATCTTCTTCCCCCGATTGCGCCAGTTGTTGTAAGTGTTCTTTGCTCATCAAGCGCGCCTTGCGATAACCTGCGATTGCAAGCGCAACGATAGGTATTAGTAGTGCGATGAGTACCGCGTATGACGCAATTGAATTCATTGGTTACCTATTTGATGCTGGGTACGATGCCAAGCCGCAAACCAGAGGTGCGTTAATCTTGACTAGATCTCATTTGATACTTCGATGAGATTTTCGTCCGGGTTATAAAAGTACACTGAGTTAAGTACAGCTCTTGCCCCAGTCGCTCGAACTGGGCCTTGGATAATCGTTATACCTTCCGCTTCTAGGTGCTGGATAACCGTAGCCAGTGGTGTGATTGTTCGAAAGCAAATGTCGGCTGATCCTGGCGTGGCGCATATTGTTATCTACAACGTTGCCGATTTCATGGAGATTGATTTTTTGCTCGCCAAAATGTAGCGCAAATCTGCCCGGTTTGAACTCCCGAGCTTCCATACCAAGAGTGCGCTTGTAAAAAGCGAGTGAGTTTTCAATATTCGATACAGTGAGCACAATAAGATTGATGGAGACGACGAGCGGATTCACGATAAATGCAGTGGAGTGGTTAAAACATAGAGTATGCCGCCTAACATTGGCTTGCCGTTTGTCCTGCTACCGGCGAGCGACCCGGCAAGTTGCGTGTGCCGTGCATTATCGCCACCAATATCACCGCACCTTCCCGCCCCCATCCGCGCGCACAAATTTGATAATGGCCTCGGCCATTACGGCCTGCGTTGCCTTTCGATCCACACCCTCACGGTCTTCGCAGAGTGAAACGCCCATGACTTTTGTTTGATGGCGGCAGGGTGTGATGAAGACGAAGTGACCTTCTTGGCCCGTTAGTACGTGCGTTTTGGCGTTGGGGATTAGGCTGGCGTAGCGTTGGCCGTGCTGCGTCCAAGGTAGGAAATCATTGTTTTTTGCGCCGATCACTAGCGTGGAAACGTTGATTTGACGTAAGCTGGCGTCGGTGGCGGTCGGGCCTAAGGCGGGGTCTAGCATCACGATCATTTTGATGCGCTGGTCGCGTTGCGAGGCGGCGAATTCTCGTCTGAACGAGTCAGGCGCACTGGCGGCATTACCACCGTAATTGCAGCCGAGATCGCCTTTGGCGTCTGCTGACTGGCAATAGCTTATTAAACGCGTTAAGTCGTAAGTGACACCGGCTAACATTGCTGCCGTTTGGCCGCCGGATGAATGACCGATCATGACTACATTTGACCAATTGATTTTTTTCTGAAAAATCGGTTGCGTCGCTAATTTATCAAGCAGCGCAGAAATGTCTTGTGGGCGCTGCCAGATCAAGGCAGTTGCCATCGGGTTTTGCGTCTCAGCGCCGTAGACGGATGATTCACCAAAATGGTTCACGCCCACCACCACATAGCCGGCGGCGGCAAGCTTTTCACCTAACCAGCTTTGCCCGCGTGCCGAGCCCATCGCGCCGTGGGATAGCACAACTACTTGGTTGGTGATAGCCGTGTCGCTTAGGCAGAGCAGTTTTTTGTCAGGTGCTGTGCAGGTGTCTTTACTTGCTTTCGGAAACCAAACATTGAGGGTAGAAAGTCGTCCAGTTGATAGCATGCCAATTTCTATTTTCTCGGTTTCAACGGACGTGATGTCGTCTCCCGCAAACGCTGGCGAATGCCCGATAAACGTCATTAGAAGTAGCGACAAATAAAGAGATTTATTCATTTCATGCTTTCTTGGTTAATCGCTAATTCCATTGCTAAATCAAAAAGACATCTATTTCTAAAAATTAGGAAAATATAAATTTGTCATTCCGAACGCTTTTGTGAAGAATCTTACCCGCGTATTTCTGCGATCAACACGGATGAGATTCCTCGTCGCATGATGGAGCTATGCTCTGTCGGAATGACAACGTTTTGTAGTTGGTTGAAAAAATAATTAATGCACTATTGATTTACAAATGGAATAAGCATTAAGCATACTTATTTTCAGCCGATATTGCTGTGCAGAAAGTGCGAACGTTACTTGTTTTCGCATTGAAGGTTCACCGGAAAATAAAGCGCGGTGCGAAGTTCGCTTTCAGCCGCGTTACTTGGATTGTTTAGATAGACCTGAATAATGGTTTCGTCTAGCAGCTTTATTTGTTCGGGCACCACCCAGTTGGCGTAAATCCGCGAGATGGTTTGCCACATTCGCTGATAGCTGCCAACGTGATCAAACCTAGCCCAAGTGCCTTTACGCCAACTGAATTCTGTCAGCGGCAACGATGCGGGCACGGATTCTCCACTGACGCCCATAAAAAAGCGGCTTTCGGCTTGATCGCCCTGCCATGGGCTATCGAGCGAGACGCCGATGGGCTGCGCTAGCAAATGGCCTAGCCCAGCGGTTGCGAGTACACCGTGCAATTGGTCGAATAGCGCAGTGCCGAGATTTGTGAAACTACTATCCTGAAAGCCTGTGCCTAGTAGCCCGCGAAAATATTGGGTGGGTAGCTCAACTATTTCTGGCGTTAACGTTTCATCAATGCTGCGCGTCTTTTTAATCGTGTCGGGCGTTCGCCATTGGTGTGTTGAGCCCCGCGCGACCTCGCTGGGTTTGCAATCGAACGCATTCAAAAATGCGCGTGAAAATGCGGCGTGTGACGCGTAGCCCACGGCCATGCTGGCATCGATTACCGTGGTGTTACCGCCTGCCAGTAATGCATATGCGGCTTGCAGGCGTCGCCGCCGAATGAATTCGCCCAGTTGAAAACCGGTGATAGCGTAAAACAAGCGATTCAGATGATATTTGGAGACCCCACAATGCGCGGCTAGATCATCAATAACAATATCGTCCGCCAAATGCGCTTGCACATATTCGCTAATTTGGCTGGCGAGGGCGGCGTAACTAATTTTGTTTTGCGTAGCCATGCAATGCAACTCAATAATTACGGTTATCAGCTTCTGCAATACAAGCTGCCATGCACGCCGCAACACATGCCGCCACATGCAGCCGCAATTCTGGCACGGCGGTGGCTTCCCAATGATTCGCTTTTAACAATGGTCCCACGTAGTAGATGGCGTGCTCTATATTGCCGTCAGCATTGATGGCGCGATAATTTGTATCGACCTCAATGCCGAGTTGTAACGCGTCCTGGCGAATAAAACCGGTGGCCGCCAAATTGGCGAGTAATGGCTCAGCGGCTATATCGGTCGAAGGGCCGGTGCAGTTGATGATGGTGGCGACGCTGATGGTTTCAGGTACTGTTTTTCCGCGTGGTTGATGCGTCACGTTGATTAACGTTGCGTCGTTATTACGTATTTGAAACCCTAGTATCCGTGAGGCGTTTGAGGAAATTTCGCCTCGTTCGACGCATCCAATAACGAGTTTCAATATTTCAGGTGCGGCGCGGTGGCGGTGGCTTTCCCAGTAGGGCTTTAGGTGGCGGATGAAACGCTTTTTTTCTAGTAATGGCAGCAAGTGCCACAGCATCGGCGTAATCGGGCGCAAGCTCGCGACCACATCGCGCCAATCACCGCCCTGCGCGACAATTTTTTTCACTTGTGCACGCACGGCCCGCAAGTAGCCACGCGCAGTCGGGTTTTTGGCAATGTCGGTCGGTGCCATGTCATGTGGCGCGGCGGATAAATGTGGACGATGTGATTTAGGCCACAAGCCGCGACGCGATAGCGCGTGAATTTGCAATGGCACATTTGCTTCAACGGCGCGTAATTTAAGTGATGTCACCACATCGCACATCGTCAGTCCGGTGCCGATGAGCAAAATCGGTTCCTTTACGTCCACGCGATCAAGTGCGCCATGCTGCCAAGGGTCGCGAATATAGTGCTTGCTCGAAGCGAGTGTGGCATCTACAAACGCAGGATTGGCCGGCAAAAAATTGCCGAGCGCTAAGATGATGCTGTCTGCTGTTAGTGTTTCACCACTGGCGAAGCCGAGCGTGTAGCTGATGCGATGCTGGTCGGCAGCAGTTCGAATTGTGATAACTGTTGCCTGTTGCACCCGAAAAGTGGCCTTAGTTTGTGCTGCTGCATCGCTTAGGATGCTGGCCAAATACGCGCCGTAATGGTGTCGCGCCACAAAACTATGCGCATTGGCGGCAATCCGCTGAGCATGCAGGTGGCGTAGAAAATCATTCGGCTTATTTTCAAACGCACTCATGCGTGCTGCGGGTACGTTTAATAAATGATGCGGCGAATTTGTGCCATACGCCAAACCCCTCGCCAATGCTGGGCTTTCAGTGTCTGTATGGCCACGATTAATCAGCACAATGGTGGTGGAGGCATCTAGGCTTGATCCCAGCAAATGCACGGCGGCCATCGTGCCGCAAAAACCGCCGCCAATGATGGCGATCATGGTGGGCGTTGCGCTCGTGTCAGATAGAGTAGGCGGCATGAAATTTATGGACAACAAAAGGGTTAAACCGGAAAACGCTTGGGTGCGTCAGACGCGCACGCTATAATTTGGGGCTGTTTTTTTTGAATTAAATTTAACCTCAATGCCGTTTGATACTTCCACCCATGCAGCAACCATTGCTGACAATATCGCCGACACCGTTGCCGCCGAAAATATACCGCGTGTCCGCATGAATGAATCGCGACTGGTGATTCAAGGCGTTACCTTAAGTGGCCGTGCGTTTCGCCCAAGCGATTGGGCTGAACGCCTGTGCGGCATTATGTCCACTTTTGGCGGCGATCAACAGATGCGCTATTCCCCCTTCGTTCGCCCAATGATGCTTGATGGCGTACGCTGCGTGCTAGTCGAGCCCTCACTGGCTAAGTCTGAACCGCGCGCGTATCGATTTTTACTTGATTTCGCCAAAGACAATGAGTTAACGGTGATTGATTCAAATGCTCCCATCCCTGATGACTTTTGCCCGCTGCCGGGGAGCGTGATGGAAAGTTTGTCGGGGTAGGGTTCTTTACGTTGTAATGGCGGACGGTGAGTTTGTTTAAGCTAAAATTTTTTAATCGCCAGTGAGCGCCGATGAGCGCCGATAAGGTCAACCCTCCGTTTATCCTGTCCTTCCGAACGTTTTTGTGAAGAATCTTACCCGGTCTGTGCAACGACAAAGTGGATAAAATTCCTCGCCGCATGATGAAGCCATGCTCTGGTGGCCATGAAAGGATTATGATTTTTGATTTTATCGTTGTCCTCGGCGTGCATCGGCGGTAAAAAAGACCCGCAAAAAACAAAAAACGCCGCAAGGTTTCCCTCGCAGCGTTTTTTTCTGACAATTAGCGACTAATTAAGCAGCAGCCGATACGCCGATAGCTTTGATGGCTTTAGTCAAACGGCTCTTATGGCGAGCAGCTTTATTTTTGTGGATGATTTTTTTGTCAGCAATGGAATCAATCGTGCCTACGTTTGCTTGATAAGCGGCTTCAGCAGCAGCTTTGTCACCTTTGGCGACAGCAACGACGATTTTTTTAATCGCGGTGCGAAGCTCAGTACGTTGTGCCATGTTGTGCGCGCGTTGTTTGGTTGCTTGCTTGGCGCGTTTGGCGGCGGATTTGATATTTGCCATGGTTATTCCGTCAATCTAATCAAAAATATGAAAATGGGAGGCGCAAACGTTGCGCGAAGCCAAGTATTATAGCAATCAAGGTTAAAAAAGCAACTAGTTGATTTGTTAAGGATTTTCAGAGATGTCGAGCGGACGCACGCAAAAATTGGTGATCGTGGATTACGGAATGGGCAATTTACGCTCGGTGGCAAAAGCGTTTGAATTTGCCGCACGCGAGTGGCAAATACCAACAAATGTGATTGTCTCAAACAACGCGGACGACATTGCCAACGCTGATCGGGTGGTTTTTCCCGGCCAAGGCGCTATGCCTGATTGCATGCGCTACTTGCGCGAAAGCGGGCTTGAGCACGCGGTGCGCGATGCCGCTGCGACCAAGCCATTTTTTGGTATTTGTGTGGGCATGCAAATGTTGTTTGATCGCTCCGAAGAGGGCGATACCGCAGGCCTCGGCATTTTCAGCGGTGTGGTGAAGCGCTTTCGCCCCACCGATGCGTCACAAAAAGTCCCGCATATGGGCTGGAATACGGTCACATTCGATCCATCAAACTCCCTTGCTGGCGAGGCGTTTGAAGGTATATTGTCTGGTGAGCGCTTCTATTACGTGCATTCTTATTATTGTGAGCCATTGAACGCTGGCTTTACCGCTGCAACAACTGACTATGTAATCAATTTCACCGCCGCCATGGCGCGCGATAATATTTTCGCTACACAATTTCACCCGGAAAAAAGTCACCGCGCGGGCCTACGCGTGTCCAAAAACTTTTTGTCGATAAATCCGTAAACTTAGCGTTTTACTTTTCACGTTTTTTACGCACACACCATGTTGATCATCCCCGCAATTGATATTAAAGACGGCCAGTGCGTGCGTCTTGAACAAGGCGATATGCAGCGCGCCACCATTTTTTCTAGCCAGCCAGGCGAGACGGCGCGACGATGGAAAGACCTAGGCTGCCAACGATTGCATGTGGTCGATTTGAATGGTGCCTTTGCGGGCAAACCTAAAAATGAAGGCGCGATAAAAGAAATCATCGCGCAAATGGGCGATATCCCGGTTCAGCTCGGTGGCGGCATACGTGATTTGGATACCATTGAGCGCTACTTAGACGACGGCGTTACCTATATTGTGATTGGCACCGCGGCAGTCAAAAACCCCGGTTTTTTACACGAAGCCTGTGACGCGTTTCCGGGCCACATTATCGTCGCCCTCGACGCGAAAGATGGCAAGGTTGCCACCGATGGCTGGTCTAAGTTATCCGGCCATGACGTGATTGATTTGGCGGTTCGCTTCCAAAATTACGGCGTCGAAGCCGTGCTCTACACCGACATTGGCCGCGACGGCATGATGACCGGCGTGAATATTGACGCCACGGTAAAGCTCGCCAAAGCCTTGACAGTGCCAGTTATTGCCTCCGGTGGGTTGAACGATTTAGCAGATGTAAAGAAACTTAAATTGGTCGAGTCAGAAGGCATCATGGGCGTGATTACAGGACGAGCCATTTACGAAGGTAAGCTTGATTTTCAAGCCGCGCTAACGCTCGCCTAGCTGGTGTTAGTTATTGCTCTCGTGAAAAATTCGACGAAAAGAACGTTTAACCATCACTATGCTCGCTAAACGTATCATCCCCTGCTTAGATGTGAACGCTGGTCGTGTGGTCAAGGGCGTGAACTTTGTTAATTTGCGCGATGCAGGGGACCCGGTCGAAATCGCGAAAAAATATAATGACGAAGGTGCGGATGAAATTACCTTTCTCGACATTACCGCCTCATCCGATGCGCGCGACCTGATTTTGGACGTCATTTCGCGGGTGGCGGAAGCGGTATTTATTCCGCTCACGGTGGGCGGCGGGGTGCGGCAGGTTGCGGATGTGCGTCGCCTCATGAATGCGGGCGCGGATAAAGTCAGTATCAATACGTCCGCCATCACCACGCCTAGTTTGGTGAGTGAAGCGACTAATCGTTTTGGATCGCAGGCCATTGTTGTTGCCATTGATGCACGTAAGCGGGTTAATGCTGACGGCTGGGAAGTTTTTAGCCATGGTGGCCGTCACGCCACTGGGCTTGATGCGGTCGAGTGGGCGCACCACGTAACGGCGACGCTCGGTGCGGGCGAAATATTACTCACCAGCATGGATCGCGACGGCACTAAATCAGGTTTTGATTTATCCCTCACGCGCGCCGTGAGTGAAGCTGTGCGCGTGCCGGTGATTGCCTCGGGTGGGGTGGGTAACCTTCAACATTTGGCCGATGGTGTTATGGACGGTCGTGCTGATGCCGTGCTGGCGGCGAGTATTTTTCATTTTGGCGAATATACAATAGGGCAGGCAAAGGCATTCATGGCCGCGCGCGGCATTGAGGTGCGTTTATGAGAACCGACATGACATCGGAAACACCAGCACTAATTAAAGCTGTGAAGTGGAATACCGATGGTCTCGTGCCGACCATCGCGCAAGATGTGACGAGCGGTGAAGTGCTCATGCTCGCTTACATGAATTGTGAGTCTTTAGCGCTCACTGTCGAGACAGGCGTGGCGCATTACTTCTCACGCTCGCGTCAGAGGTTATGGAAAAAAGGCGAGACGTCAGGCCACATTCAGCATGTTAAAGAATTACGCCTAGATTGTGACGGCGACACCATACTGATTAAAGTCGAACAAACTGGCGGCATTGCTTGTCACACTGGACGGCGGCGCTGTTTTTTCTATCAACTCGATAGCGAAGGTGTCGGCGTTAGCATCCGATGGCGATTGACGGATGCGTCAGATCCCATCCTTTTAACCCCCGGACAATTCCATAAAGACTGATGATGAGTGATTTTTTATTTGCGCTTGAAGCTACTATTGCCGCACGTAAAAATGCCGCGCCAGAATCTTCCTACGTGGCGAAGTTAAACGCTAAGGGACTTGACGCGATACTCAAAAAAATTGGCGAAGAAGCCACGGAAACCGTGATCGCCGCAAAGTCTGCGGTGCGTGAGGATGTTATTTACGAGACCGCTGACTTGCTTTTTCACACGATGGTGTTATTGGCCCATCAAGATATTAAATTGACCGAGGTATTGGCCGAGTTGCAGCGCCGCGAGGGCGTTTCTGGCATTGCCGAAAAAAACGCGAGGCATGAGAAATGATTGAAGAAAACCCAACAATCTTTGGCAAGATTATCAGCGGCGCGATACCAAGTAAAAAAGTTTATGAAGATGACGATGTGTTGGCCTTTCACGATATCAATCCTACGGCCGAAGTGCATTTTTTACTCATCCCTAAAAAATTTATTCCCACATTGGCTCACATAACCGTTGAAGATACTGCAGTGCTGGGCAAAATGTTGTCGCTTGTCCCCTTTCTGGCAAAAGAGCAAGGTTTAACGGACGGCTTTCGCACGGCCATTAACACCGGCAAATTGGGCGGCCAAGAGGTGTATCATTTGCACATTCATGTATTTGGCAATCGCCCGGGAGGCGAGTCGTTACGAATCATAACGAGCGAAGCGTAAATACCAATCTCAACAGCATATCTGTTGACTTCAACTAGCGGCGCCCGCCCGCATTCTCAGCCGCAGCAGCACTGTCATTAAACATTCATGTGACAGCACAACGCCACGGCTAAAATAAGCTGTTCAAGACGGCGATGTTGCTTTTGCTCACACGGCTCAGCATCGTAAATTTTTTTCGACTTTAGGAGAGCATCATGGGAAGTTTTAGTCTTTGGCATTGGTTGATTGTATTAGTGGTCGTTTTACTCGTATTTGGCACTAAAAAACTCCGCAATATTGGCAGTGATCTTGGTGGTGCGGTGAAGGGCTTTAAAGACGGTATTAAGAGCGGTGACGACGAGAAAAAGCCTGATCAACTCGCCGATAAAGTCGGCGTAACCGTTGAAGGCGAAGTTAAAGACAAGCAGCGTTCATAGTCGCCATTCATGTTTGATCTGGGCTTTTCAGAAATAGCGGTCGTCGGCGTTATCGCCCTAGTGGTATTAGGCCCTGAGCGGCTGCCTAAGGTCGCGCGCACTGCGGGGCATCTGTTTGGCCGCTTGCAGCGCTATGTGGCTACGGTAAAGTCTGACATCAATCGCGAAATGGACGCAAGCGAATTTTCTAAGCTTAAAGAGGAGGTTACCTCGGCGGCAAAATCGTTTGAGCAAACAATTCACGAGCAAACGAGTGCGTTTAACGCCGAGACGGTGGCAATTGAAAAATCGGCCACACCAGAGTTATCCGCTGTCGTCGCCAAAGCGCAAATAGAATTAGACGCTGAACAAGACGCTCAATTGCCAGCAGCCGTTACGCCTGCACCACCAATTGTCTCCAAGCCCGCAGCGGCCACCTCCGCATTTCAACCCCAGTTGCAAGCGTTTGATCTCGGCATCGAAGCGCCGCGCAAAAAATCGCATCAAGACATTCAAGGCACATAGGCACATAAACGTATGGCTGACAATATTCAAGATACCTTCGTTTCACACTTAGTCGAGTTACGTAATCGGCTGGTCGTCTGCCTGATTGTGTTTGTCGTTGCGCTGCTGCCGCTGGTGACGCCCCCTTGGTTTTTGGCGGGTAAGCTATACGATTTTTTAGCCGCTCCCATGATTGCGGCTCTGCCACACGGCTCAAAAATGATTGCCACAGGTGTGATCGCGCCATTTTTTATCCCACTCAAAATCGCGATGATGACGGCATTTTTAATGGTGCTGCCGGTGATTCTTTATCAACTGTGGGCCTTTATTGCGCCCGGTTTGTATAAGCATGAAAAGCGGCTTGTAGTGCCGCTCATTTTTTCGAGCACCGTGTTATTTTTTGTTGGGATGGCATTTTGCTACTTTTTTGTTTTTAAGATGGTATTTAGTTTCATTGCCCAACTAGCCCCTGCCTCAATCAACGTCGCCCCTGATATTGAAAATTACTTTAGTTTTGTGCTCGGCATGTTTATGGCGTTTGGCTTGGCCTTTGAAACGCCTGTCGTGGTGGTGGTACTAGTTGCCAGCGGTTTAGTCTCACTCGCGACATTAAAAGAAATCCGGCGCTACGTCATTGTCGGTGCGTTCGTGATTGCGGCGGTAGTTACCCCGCCAGATGTGGCGTCGCAATTAGCGCTCGCCATCCCACTTTGTATCTTGTATGAAATAGGCCTTATTGCGGCACGCTTTGTACAAGTGCGGCCAGCGGAAGCGCCAGACGAACAAACAGGGACAGTATGAAATCACTATTTTTAATCACCATACTCAGTGCTTGTTCCACGTTAGCTTTTGGCTGGGGGGCTGAAGGGCACCGCGTCACCGCGCTGATGGCCGACGACATGCTCACGCCGAAGACGCGCATTCAGGTGAATCAATTACTAGATGGCGGCACGTTAGTTGATGCGGTGCTTTTCCCCGATATTTATCGTGAAGCCTTAAAGCGCGAAGTGCCAGGCTCAGATAAATGGCATTACGACAATATTCCGGTGTGCGGTCAGCTGGCAGAGAAATATTGTGAAGATGGCAACTGCGCCTCCGCGCAAATCCCCAAACAATTCGCCATCCTTGCGGATAATACAAAGACTAAAGAAGATCGGGCACGCGCGTTGAAATTTCTAATCCATCTGGTCGGCGACATCCACCAGCCGCTACATGCCTCTGATGACTATGATTTGGGCGGCGGACGCAAGACTATCTATTTGCCCAACGGCACGGTGCCGCGCAATTTACATATTGCTTGGGACGTTGATTTGGTGAAGCTCCTCATTCGCGGTATGAGTGAGTCTGACTTCGCCAAGCAGCTCACCAAGGATCATCGAAAAGATTTTTCCCGCTGGATGCGTGGTAGCCCGGTGTCATGGATTATGGATTCGCACGGCATTTCAAAACGCTTAGCGTATGGCAAGTTGCCGGGTTTTACCTGCGGCGAGGCGGATACCAATGGCAAACAAATGGGCTTGTATGAAGGCAAGCCGTGGGGTGATACCGCAGTAATGCTTACGGATGATTATGTAAAAGGTGCGGCTGGTGTATTGCCGGTGTTGATCGCGCGGGCGGGTGCACGCATCGGTGGGTTGCTTAATTCGGCGCTTGATCCAGAAGGCGCTATGCCACGTCAGTCATCAACCAAAACTGATACACCGCCCGTTGCGCCAGCCACACCAAAAACAGAGTCACTTCGCGAAGCACTGTCTCGCCCAGCATCGGTTGAAAATCCACCCAACAAGTAGCGGGTGATCAACTACATCTGCTTAAACAAATGCGTATAAGCACGGCTCACTTGTAGTTCCGCTTTTGAGTCTTTAATTTTCACAATTGTGTGCCCCATTACGTCCCGCGTAGTGCCGGCAATACGGCTGACATTGACCACGATCGAGCGGTGAATTTGCCAAAACGCATCGCCATCAAGCTGCTCGATTAACTCGGACAATGGCGTACGGATTAGCGCCTCGACTTCACGCACACCCTCTTTCACATATACACTCACATATTTATCCTGCGCTTGAAAATACAAAACCTCCTCAACCGGAATCTGTTTGGTGAGTTCACCGACTGAAGCGCGTATCCAGCGAAGATATGCACTTTTATTTTGCGGCAGCACTTTGGATAAAGACGACAAAATTGCCGTAATATCTTGCGGGGTTTCTTTCTTAGCGAGCTTATCTTTAAGCCTAGTAATGGCACGTTGCAGTCGATCATCCATGACGGGCTTTAATAAATAATCTAGCGCCTGTTGATCAAATGCTTCCACTGCATATTGGTCATAGGCAGTCACAAAAACCACATGCGTTTTTTTATCAATTCGATTCGCAACTTCTAAGCCAGTGAGCCCTGGCATTTTGATATCCAGAAAAACAATATCCGGCGCATGGTCATCAATCAGCCGCAGCGCTTCCGCACCATTGGCGGCAGTGGCCACGATATTAAGTTCAGGCCAAAACGCGGCGAGCCGCGATTTGAGGTAGTCGGTGAGATTTTGTTCATCATCCGCGAGGATGGCATTAATAGTCATTTTTTTATGCTCTTCTTTATGTTCTTCTTTATGTTCTTTTTAATGGCGTTTTTATGCTTCGTATGGCGCCGTGTGTACGCCATTTTGGTGCAGCACGGTAGAAGTAGCAAACCTTACACAGGGATTGAGATGGTAATTTTTGTGCCGCTGGGAATATTGTCTTCGATCAATAACGTGGCTTTGCCATCATAGAGTTTTTCTACCCGCTCACGCACATTTTTAAGCCCGATACCGTTGGATTTACTGTCTTGAAAGCCAAGCCCGGTATCAGCAACAATAATATCGACCATGCCCTCAGGCTCCCGCTGATGTGCCACAAGCGAAATCAATCCACCTTCAATCTTAGGCTCCAGCCCATGCTTTAACGCATTCTCCACCAGCGGCTGAATTAACATCGGCGGTATCGAAAAATTGCTTAAAGCTTGGGGCAAATCAACTTGTATTTGTAGCCTGTCGCCCATGCGAATTTGCAAAATAGCTAAAAAACTTTGCATCAACTGAAATTCTTTAGCGAGCGTTGTTTCGGCCTCTCGCGTGGTGGCGAGTGAAGCACGCAAGTAGGCAATGAACTCTTCCAGCATATGCTTCGCATCATCAGGCTTGGTGTGAATCAGGCTAGTCACATTGGCTAGTGTGTTGAACAAAAAATGTGGTTCGATCTGCGCTTGCAGGGCGCGCAGATTGGCCTGCATCGCAGCACGCTCGGCTATAGCAATGCGCTCTTTGTCGTTTGCAACGGTAATTTGTGCGGCGAGCTGGTTCACGCGTCGCTGCCAACTAGAGGCGAGCACCAATGAAATCACAAACGAAATCACAAAGCTCGACATCAACTGCGCGGGCGTTAGCACCCATGCCTGCATCCCGCGAAAACCAGGCAAGTATGAGAGCCCGACGAAGGCGCTGGTGACAATGAACATACCAAGAACGGCATAAAAAAGTGACACCTCAATAAACGAACGGCGGTTAACTTTTCGCATGATCGGGCCAAGTGCTGACAACACCAACCAGAACGAAAATCCGATGACGTTTGAAATGACGAGGTTGTTGCCAACATTGGACGCGAGCGCGTCAGCACGAATTGGCCTACCGCTAACAATGACGCTAAATAGACCAAGGCCGGTAAACAGCAACGTGAAGAATAGGTTGATGATGACTGTGTAGATAAAATTCCGCAAAAAGCTGCGCGGCCAACGCCGAAAAAATGCGAAGACTTCTAACGGATTAAAATTGTTTGCCTCTGTTTCGAGCTGAATTTTTAATTCAGCAGCCTTTATCGCCTCAGCGGTGGCGGAGGCTTTCGAGGGTGTGGTGATAGGTCGCATAGTGGTAACGTCCATATTAATATTGACCGCGCTAGACATAGCCAGTCCGTCGCTTAATTTGTAGTGACGGTGCTAGTGGAGTTTACTAGCGTAGTTGACTCATTGTCTCTGCGGTTTTGAAACCAACGATACACCGCATAACCCACGCCGCCAACCACTGCCGCGCCGATGATGGTTTTAAGCGCCTTCGCCCATTTGCTAATAAGCGCAATGCCCATGCCTAGTGCTACCCACTGCACCCACCATACACCGGGGGAGGTCATCCAATTAATAACAAAACAAATGCCGACGACGAAAATAACTTCGAACGGAAATGTGACGGCATCAACAATTGTTTTCACGGGTTTGAATGGGTTCATGGTGCTTCCTTTGGTTGGTTGGTTGTTTGATTACGATGAAGCCACTTTAGACTTAGGCAGATTCTCGCTGAGTGCGAATGCGATAAATAGCAATGTGGCGACGTGAACGGCGAAACCGAGGCGTGGACGGGAAGATGTAATGTAGCCAATTGAAAAAAACCACACCTCTGCACGACTACTGCGCGGCCAAATTTTCGCGTTGCGCGCTGCTCGAAATCCTCCTGCACAACCGTGTGCATTGCGGTTTCTGCGCTTCGGTGCGATGAACTTTGACCGCTTGCTACGTCATGCAAAGGTCATTCAACTATTAAAACACTAGTAATGGCGAACGTTTTCAGGCATAAAGTGCTGAAAAAGCTCGCCAATATTGGGATTTTATATTTTACTAACGCGCCATTCCAGCGCTGCGTTTGAAGATGCAGTTGAAAACGCCGTTACTAAGAAACATTAACGGCTTTGGTTTGCGGCAGAAACGGATGGTGGTAGATGTCAGGCCTGATGAAAATTCCCGTGGAAACACATCGGCAGCCAGTACGGTAAGCGCACGATTGCGGTTGGCCCGGCGCTTAAATTAAGAGCATCAAATACGGTAGCGAAGGTTTGCTGGCGCTCAATATCAAAGCCGACGCCGATCAGATAACCCTCACCTTCGCGTGTGCTGCCGGGCTTGGGCACCATGATGTGCTCCTCAAGGGCGACCTTATTTTCAAATGCGTAAGTGTCCGTTTTACCCGTCTCCACATCGAGTCGCATGAGTGCTGGAAAGCCGAAGCGAATATCCGATTCGTTGGTAGATACCGGGTAATAAATATGCCGATTACGCAGCCCCACATAGCGCGGGTCGATTTTTGGGAATTCCGCATTTTCTTTGCGGATATTGATGCTGCAACGATTACGGTTTAAATCAATGGTGACAAACGCCGGGTGTGATTCATCTGGTCTGACACTTTCACCGCGCATCATTTTGGGCATCCACTCATTCATGATGCTTAAATTTTTCGAGTGGACAAAGTCAACATGAATAATGTTGTCCAACTCCCACGCATTGCCAAAATGAAACACCATGTAAGGCGGCATTTCTAAGATGTGACGTTTAGAAAAATCGTTCTTATCGACCACCATGACTTTGGTGGGCTCGTTATCTTTCCAAGTTAACGCCTCGCCAAAACTTTTGCCATTGCGTAGTGCCGCATAATCGATACCAATGGGCGGCAACAAAAATACCAAGTGCTTATGGGTAATGGCGAAATCATGCACCATGCCGCCTGCTGGCGCATCAATTACCGCGTGCTTGATTAGATTGCCTGCAGCGCTGATGTGATAAAGCACCATCTTGCCCATGAGTGTGCCGAAATTCCAAAACGTGCCATCGGCTTCTATTTTTGGGTGTGCTGAAAACGGCATATGTTTAAGCTCAGGTGCCCACGCTACAATGCCGCGCGTCTCAAGCGTGACCGGGTCCATTTCGGTCGCCGAGCCGCCTTCCCACATCGCGAGTAATTTATCGCCTAACCGATAGACACTAGTATTGGCAGTGTTTACATCATCGCTATTGCGCACGGGCATTTTTGATTTGATGCTGGTGCCAAACGAGGGCACTAAAAATTTGCCTGCATCCTGCTCGGCCATAAATTTTTTGCTTTGGACAAAGCGCGCCTGATGCGATACGCCCTTGTCGGTAAAGCGCCAAGCGTTGACCAAGCCATCGCCATCAAACCAATGTTGATAGCGCTGTTTGTTTGCGCCCAAGCCGCGCTCAAATAAACCTGGCCCATTGCGATAAAACACGCCGCGCAAATCTTCTGGTAATTTGCCCTCGATAGCGGCGCGTTCACATGAAATGTCTTGGCCAGCAAACCCACGTAAAGGGGTGAGTGCCGGGTTTGGCTTGAACAACGTTTTATTCATTGCACCGTTTAGACCAACACTGCTAGCGGCCGTCGCCATGGCAGGTAATGCCACACTCGCCCCCGCAACACTCACGCTCGATAAAAAATGACGACGATTCATGTGGCGCTACTATTTGATGGTGATGGTGAAGGCGGCGTTATCTTTGCCCACAATCAATTTGGCTTGCGCAAAGGTAGGCGGGCCGAAATTGCCGGCGGCATTGTTGGAAAATCCATACGGCTCAATAGGAATGCCGATGGCATTTGTATCCATTTTGCCGTTGCTGTTTTCATCAACGAATAACGACACCGCGTATTCGCCTTCGGTCAAATCGTTGAATGAAACGGTCACGCCTTCTTTTTTGGCCACAACCATTGTGCTCATTGACGATTTGCCTAGCCATTTGTCATCTTTTTTGTAGAGTGCCACCATGACGTTGCCTTTGTCGCCAACGCCGTTAATGGTCAAGCTCATATCCGCTGCATGCGCGTTAATGGCGTGTGTGGAGAGGATTGCGGCGGCGGCAATTAAGCGTGTGGTTAAGAGGGTACGTTTCATTTGAGTCTCCAATTGTTTGATGTTTGATTGTTGGTGAAGGGTTGGCACAACATGGAGCGAAGTTTGCCCAAGCCAACATTTATGCGGCGTCAAAAAGCGATGAATAGACAAAAAACAGCGTGAACGGTTTGTTGAAAGCGCGAGCGGTATGCGGCAAACGCGGTTAATATTCGGGCAGGCATCCGCCGCCTACATTTACGCTAACCAAAGGAAAACCCAAATGACTCTCTGTCCAGTTGCGCTAGTTTCGGGCTGCGCGAAATGCCCTATTTTTAAACCGTGTCCACTCAAAAGTGTGATTGGCGATTACGTGCCACCTTCAACCGAAAATGGTAAAAAAGCAGACAAAAAGAACTAGCTATCGGTAGCAAAAAACGCGGTTTTTTGCGGCAGTGCAGCATGAGAAGTGCCCGAAATACGGGCACTTAACGATCTAAATGACGCTAGAATATGTACGATATTCAGCACTTAATTTCTAATAATAACCACTCAACGCGATGCCGCATTTTATTCTCGAACCCGGCCACTGGTGCTGGCACAACGATCATGGTGAAGGCGAAGTCTTGGCGCGCCTGCCCGGTGACAAGCTGATCGTACGCTTTCAGCGTTGGGATTTTCCCGACGGTGAGGTGGTGGAATCCAGCATTAAGACCGTCGCGGCGATGAGCCCGCGCATTACCCCTTACGACGGCGGTGAGCGTAATTTACCAACTGCGGCTTGGCTTCTTAGTGATGCTATTAAAGCCAATCTGGTTTTAATCCCGCGTGGCGAATGGATTGCCTGTGGTTTTGGTGGCCACTCCATTGTGCTGGAAAGCTGTAGCGACAACTACCAACTTGTTTACCTAGATAGCAGTGGCTGCCGCCACGAACGTGGGGTGTGGGAAAAAGTCATTTTGGAAAATCCAGCCAGCGTGCCGGTTTGCTGGGTTGCGCTACCAGATAACGTTTGCGAAAACCAAATGCCGCCGCCTGACGCCACCGTATTTGCCAAATTTAGTAAGTCAGCGCACGAATGGGTTGGTATCGTGCTTGATTGTGAAGATGGCTTTTTAGAGCAACGAGAGTATGTGGAACATTTAATTTATTGCCGCGAAGTGATTGAAAATGAAGTGCGCACGAATCCAGCGCTAACGCTGTTGCCCGCGTGGCAAGTGGTGGTGAGCGCCGACACAAAATTTCGCGAAAAAAATCACCTCCCTATCCCAGCGCTAGCCGAACGCTATGCCAATTGGTGGCAGCAGGCAGGCTGGTCAATTTTTGCGCGTGTGAATCGTCAATTTGACGAAAGCGCAGAGGGTATTGCCCAGCATGATCAAGAAGCCAGAGTCAAAGTCGGCTATGCTCGATCATTAAAAATGGATGACGCGGTTGCTTCCAATGAAAACTCAATAGAAAGCGCACAGATTCACGAGACCCGCAAAGTCGCCGGGCAACATGCAAATGATTAGTGCATTTTCTCCGCCGAGTACAAAGCGAAATAAGTAGCGTGCGCTGTATGTGCCATAAACAGTTAAAATTGAAGCAAACTAGTAAAATGCTAGTATCGGCGACCACTTTGAAGCATAAATGCTTGTAAGTTCCCGCCGAATATAGCGTTCTATTTTTATTTATTTAGTAAAAAATCTTCCCACGATCAACATGACGAACCCCGCCATCATTCGCATTGCCTCCCGTGAAAGCCCGCTCGCCATGGCGCAAACTGAATGGATCGCCGCAGAGCTCAAACGATTTCATCCGCACTTAGCAGTTGACATCATCGGCATGACCACCAAGGGCGATCAAATACTCGATAAACCGCTTTCGCAAATTGGCGGTAAAGGCTTATTTATCAAAGAGCTGGAAGTCGCAATGAGTGAGGGCAGGGCTGACATTGCGGTGCACTCAATGAAAGATGTGCCAATGGTGATGCCCGATGGTTTTGCGCTGTTAACGGTCGGTGAGCGTGAGGAAATTGCGGACGCATTTGTATCAAATCGGTTTGCGAGTCTGGATGATTTGCCAGCGGGCGCCACGGTCGGCACGTCCAGCTTGCGGCGTGAAAGTCAGATTCGCCACTATTATCCAAACCTCCGAATCATCGCCTTGCGTGGCAATGTCAATACGCGGCTCGGTAAACTTGATGATGGTGAATACGACGCGATTATTTTGGCGAGTGCCGGGCTGAAGCGTTTAGGCTTCGGTGAGCGCATTCGCGGCATGTTAGACAAGTCGCGATTTATTCCGGCGATTACGCAGGGTGCGCTTGGCATCGAATATCGGCGTGATGAACTAGCCGTTGCCGCATTATTAGCGCCTTTTACGAGAACGGATACTACCGCGATGGTGGCGGCAGAGCGGGCGTTTGGATTACGTCTCTCGGCAAGCTGTGATGTGCCGTTGGGTGCGTCGGCTACGCTCAGTGGCACGCGTTTAACCATCGCTGGTTTTGTCGCAACGACTGACGGTAAAACACGCATCGCCAATCATCAAGCTGGCGAAATGCATGAGGCGGCTGAAATTGGCACGGCGCTGGCAGAATCACTTTTAGCGGCCGGTGCCGATAAAATTTTAGCCACGCTCATGGCTTCTCGCCACCCTTAATGACGCGGTGCTATCGGTGAAATGCTAGAAATAACGCCACCAGTGCTTTTATCGCAAATCTTGGTCGGTTGCCGTGTGGTGGTGACGCGTCCGGAGCCGCAGGCTACTAAAACAGTTGATGCACTCATGGCGGCGGGTGCGGAGGCATTAGCTTTCCCGTTAATACAAATTACCGCGATGTCCGTGACCACTGTCGCAAATCAATGTCGCCCCTTATTAAACGCCATCACTACCCCTACCAAAGTCATTTACGTGAGCGCCGCCGCGGCACAGTACGGCGTGCCGATTATTCGCCGACTAACGTCTTTTAGCCCATTCGCACGGCACATTGCTATAGGAACCGCGACGGCGAACAAGCTCACCAAATTGGGCGAAACATGTTTATTTGTACCAAGCCAAGACGAAGATAGTGAGTCGCTATTAGCCGACCCGATTTTGCAGAATATCGCCGGCCAAACCATCGTAATCATGAAAGGCGCCTCAGACGCTGGTGGCCGAACCTTGCTCGCCGATACGCTAGTCACACGCGGCGCAATGGTAGTCGGGATTATTTGCTATCAACGTGCGCCAGTGGTCATGTCGCTCAAACGCCGCCAAGCGTTACGTTGGGCGATACAACATGCCACCCATGTGATTGCCGGCAGCGTCGAGACGCTCGATGCGCTCGAGGAGAATGGTGATGGCTTGGTCAAACGCGTGGCGCATTTGCTAGTGCCACATGCGCGTATCGCGGCGGTCGCAAAAAAACGTGGCGTAAAAATGGTCAGTGTCGTGTCGCTGGAAGACAACAAACTAATCGATAACCTAAACAAACTCATGGCTTAAGTTGCAAGTCGCTCGCGCATCGGGTTGAATATCAACTTACCCTATAAAGTGTATTCATGAATAGCGAAACCCGCGCCGAAACCTTGCCGCCTCCACCACCGAAATCTGCTCATTCACTGAGTGTTTCAGTGCTAGCAGCGCTTGCGTTAGCCGCCTTCGCGGTCGTCGTCAGTGTCGCGGTGTGGTGGGATGCGCGCGCTAGTCAGCAAGATATCATTCAGTCACTCGGCGGCAAAATTGCAGAGCTTGATAAGCTCGCCAAAGATGTCGTGATGCGCCAAGGCGCCCTCGAGCGTGATACCAAAGACGCGCAGAATCGCGTTGCACAGCTTGATAACAAAATTGCTGAATTTCAAAATCAGCGCGTTGCTATCGAAGAAATGACGCGCGATTTAGCACGCGCACCAGAGGATTGGCTGCTCGCTGAAATTGAGCAAACGTTAAATATTGCCAGCCGTGAATTAACGCTCGCGGGCAATGTACGTGCCGCTATTGCCGCATTGCAATCAGCCGATCAGCGATTAGGGCGCGCCGATAAATTGCAGGCCACGCCCTTACGCCGCGCAATTACCCAAGACCTCGAACGCTTAAAGGCAACGCCCGCCCTCGATACGCAAGGCATTATTGTTAAGCTCGATCTATTCATGCTGCAAAGTGCGACGCTGCCATTAGCCGTGCCCGCGTTGATGACAAAAGATATAGGTGCGGATGCACCAGCAAATGCAAACGATAAATCCTGGGTCGCTGCGGCATGGCGTGATTTTTGGCGTGAGATGAAAGATATTATTCGTATCCGCGAACTAGAGCCGACGGAGGCGGCATTGATTACGCCGCAGCAGTCGGTGTTTGTGCGTGAAAGTTTGAAGCTCCGCTTGCTGTCAGCCCGTACGTCGCTGTTAGCACGCGACGATGTTAATTTCAAAGAAGATATCAAGGCCGCCCGTAGCCTCTTGGCTAAATACTTTGACCCTAAAGCGCGCGCCAATCAAAATGCCATGGCGGGATTGAAGCTCTTGAGCGAAAACACCGTATCCATCGCCACGCCCGATATTGGGTTAAGCATGAATGCCGTCAGAGACGCGCGTAATGCGCGTGATAGCCGTGCTAAAAATAGTCGCTAAACAAAATGACCTCAAAACCAATTCGCTGGGTAATGTGGTTGTTTGCAATGGCAGCGCTCGCGGTGTTGCTGGCGCTCGCTGGTCGTTACGGTGCTGGCTATGCCGTCTTTGTGGTGCCACCTTGGCGTGTCGAAGTCTCGATGTTGACGTTTTGTTTATTAATAATCGCCAGTTTCGCCAGTTTTTATCTGGTGATTCGCTTATCAACGGCCGCCTACGCGCTACCGCGTCAACGACGTGCCCATAAAATCGCGCGACACAAAGAACGTGTCGTTGCGGATTTGCACAATAGCTTAAAGGCGTTATTTAGTGGCCGGTTTGACGATGCCGAAAAACTCGCCCGCCATGCCATGGCAATTGATGCTGGCGTGAATAAAGACAGCCACGATATTCGCAATATCGCCGCCGCACTCGCCGCGTGGGCTGCGCACGAAGGCGGTAACTTACCCGCCGCATTGCCGTACTTGGAAAAAATTACCGATGCGGCCGCCGCCAATATGCGCGACGCCTCCAAAGCCTATATGCTGCTTGCCGAGGGCCGCGCCGCAGAGGCGCTGCCGTTATTACAAGCGCTAGCGTTAAATGACACGACAAATATTGGCGTGTTAAAAATGAAGCTAGAGGCCGAGATAAATGCCCTAGCGTGGCACGATGTTGTCTTGACGTTAGGCCCGTTGAAGCGAACTGGTCTAATGCCACAATCGGCGGTGGATGAAATTCGTTTGAATGCCGAAATAGAGCTTGTTAAATCGCGCCCTGCGCAACGCGAGCTCTTGATGGATCAGTGGAAAAAGTTGGAAACGACTATTCGCTTTCAGCCGCGTTTAGTTGAGGTGCTTGCTATTCGATTAATAGAGCTTGGTTTGGATAATGATGCGGGCGTAATCATCGAAGAAGCGCTTGCTAAATACCATAGCAACAATGAGGAGTCTGATTGGTCGTCCGCCTATGCCGTCCTCGCAAAATGCTACGCAAATGCAAAAACCGATTCGACCGTTTTGCAAATTGAACATGCGGAGAGCTGGCTCAAACGGCATCCGCGTGACGCCGTCATACTCGCCACACTCGGCAAGCTCTGTATGCGCCAGGCGCTATGGGGCAAAGCACAAAGCTACTTAGAAGCCAGCGTCGCGCTCGAGCCATCACTAGATGCCCATATGGCGTTAGCCAAATTGATGGAACAAGTCGGCAAGCCTAATGAGGCAATGCGGCATATCCGCCGAAGTGCAGAGCTTGCGAAAGTAGCAGCGATTTTGTGATGAACCCAGACATCGTATCATCCGCGTCGCGTTGCCCGTGGTGCGAGATAAATGACCTTGAGCGCCACTATCACGATACCGAATGGGGCGTACCGGAAACGCGTGACAACGTGCTGTTTGAGTTTTTAGTATTAGAAGGCGCGCAGGCAGGCTTATCGTGGGATACCGTACTCAAAAAACGTGAAAACTATCGCGATTTATTCGCCGGTTTTGACCCACAAAAGGTTGCGCGCTTTACGGCTGCTGACGAAGCCAAGTTACTCACCAATGCGGGCATTATCCGCAACCGCGCCAAAGTGAACAGTGCCGTTAGCAATGCTCAATTATTTTTAGCTGTGCAAAACGAGTACGGATCATTCGCGCAATATGTGTGGGCATTTGTTGATGGCACGCCTATACAAAACGAATGGCAATATGTGCGTGAGGTACCTGCCTCCACGGCCATATCGGATGCGCTCGCTAAAGACTTAAAAACGCGTGGCTTCAAATTTGTCGGCACTACGATTTGCTACGCCTACATGCAAGCCACCGGCATGGTCAACGACCATCTCACGACCTGCCCACGTTATGCGCAGGTCGCCAGAATGGGCGTTAATTTAATCTAAGCTATTTCATCGTGACTTGTACTAACCATTGACCGCTCTCGCAGCGTCGGACGTCACTTGGCGCACCAGTGACGGCGGACTGTGCAAGGCGGCTTGATTGTGTATTGTCGCGGCACGCATCAGCAGCAGTTTGTGCCCAGTTGCAAACCATTTCACCGCCCACCGTATAGAGCCGCTCCTTGTGACAAAACTTACTGTCGGCCTTTGCGGTTGCTACAGACGGTGCAGCGCTCGCGGCGTTGCTAGATTCGCTAGTCGCGCAAGCGCCTAGCAGCGTGACCAAGCCTGCTGCACACAGTGTTGCAGCACACAGTTTGAGGTTATTTTTCATCGGTATTCCTGTCGAGTAATGTTGTGGGAAAAGACCCATCAACATTACCGATGGTGTGATAATTATTCGAGCGTATTGCGACGAAATGCAGATAGGTCAGGCTCAATCGCACATCAGCAAGGATGAAGTTTTTAGGTATCAAATGGTGTCAGCAAACATGATTGTGTGTGACAAAATGTCGCAGCGCCACGTCCAAGATTGCGTTTTATAGGTGCAAGCAGCGCTTGCACTTCCGCACAAAAATGCTTCAAACTGCCCGTCTTTACTCGACGTTCAATTTTTCAATTATGTGGATACTTTATATACTTGAGTGCGAGTCCGGCGCCTATTACACCGGCATAACCACTGACCTTGATCGCCGCTTCAATGAGCATCTTGCCGGTGTTGGTGCACGCTACACGCGCGCAAACCCACCTAGGCGAGTGCTGGCGATTAAACAATTTTTATCGCGCTCTGAGGCCTCGCATGCGGAGGCCTTGGTGAAGCGATTGCCCAAGCAAAAAAAGGTGGCGTTTTTTACGGTTTAATCGCTTCCTGATAAATATCCGACACTACTATTTCCATCATGCGCTGGGGATTACCGAGCGGCTTAAAACCAAATTGAGCGTATAAGCCGTGCGCATCGCGCGTAGCCAACATAAAGCGTCGCAGCCCTTGTAATTCAGGTTGTGACTGAATGGTTTCGATTAACCATTTTGATAAGCTCAAGCCGCGATGCGCCTCCAAAATATAGACATCACCTAAATAAGCAAAGGTGGCTTGGTCGGTAACCACGCGCGCAAAACCGATTTATGACGTTTGGTAAAAAACGCCGCCGCAACGTGAATGTTGAATTGCGCGCTCAACGGTTGCTAGCGGAATTCCCGCTGACCAATAACTTTGCTTGAGGTAGGCGTAAATGGCGGCAACATCGAGTGCAGTTTTATCGAGGGTAATCATATAGCCCGCGCGACTTGGGTGGGCAATCGTTGAGTTGCTGGAATTGATGGTCATGTGGTGAGCCCAATAAAAAGCCCATGGTAGAGTCGTGACCATATTATTACCAAGCATCGTCAAACTTAGAAATAGCTGTTGAGCCTGATAAAGAAATACGCAACGCAGCGCAAGACCTCTGCACCCGTTTTATTAATGTTTCTAGGTTCAGATAGCATTGATAAAGAGGAAAGTAAAAATGTACCCCGATTCGCTGAGTATCGTAAATGTTGTAACTGAAGTTGATCTTGCTAAACGTTTCCAGAGCCTTGTAATCATAGGGTTGCTAAGTTTTTCATACGGCATCTCGACGCTAACGCACGCCCAACAGTCTACCAATCGTATTGAGGGCTTACGTGTCAATGACCCGCGCTGGCATGTCTTGACCAACGCCAAAATTGCGGTCTCTCCTACTCGCGTGATCGAGCGTGGCACCTTGGTGATGCGGGATGGTCGAATTGTTGCCGTCGGTGAGGTAGCAACAACGTCCATCCCAAGCGGTGCGCGTGTGTGGAATCTTGAGGGACGCATCATCTATGCCGGTATGATTGATATGGCGAGTCACATTGGACTGCCGCAAGCAATGCGGCCGCTGGCAGCGTCATTACCCCCGTGGATGCGGGCGACGAGTGCCCCGACGATTTTGCCATCTGCACCCCGCGCTAGCATTGCCGCACAAAACCGCGCAGTGCGCGCTGAGCTTGATGTCGCCATGCAGCTCGATTGGCGTCCAGATGATGTCAAAGCCGCGCGTGAGCAGGGTTTCACCAGCGTACTAGCCGCGCCTCAGGTTGGTGTGTTTCGCGGCCGAAGCGCGCTGGTTAATTTGGTCGATAGTGCCGATGTAAAGTCTGTCGTTTTGCAAGCGCGTGTGGCACAGCATTTAGCCAATGAAGCGAATGCTGGTTTCGGCCCAAGCACAACCTATCCAGGCTCAATGATGGGCGCAATTGCCTTGATTCGGCAAACACTGTATGACGCGCGTTGGCATAGCAAAGCAACGTCAGAAAAGTTAAGCGAGCCCGCTGAGCGCCTTGAGGCAAACACATCGTTAGATGCCTTAAAAAATATGGTGTTAAAAAAGCAGCGTGCTACCTACGTTGCCGATAGCGAGCAAGACTACCAGCGCATCGCCAATATTAAGGAGGAATTTAATCTCGATATTATTTTGCAAGGTAATGGTTATGAATATCGGCGCGCCGCACAACTAAAAGCGCTGGGAATGCCGATTATCGTGCCGCTGAATTTTCCGAACGTACCAGAAATTGAAAATCCTGATCATGCCATTGATGTCTCACTCGATGCGCTACAACACTGGGAACAAGCACCGAGTAACTTAGCGGCTTTGCATATTGCGGCAGTTGAATTTGCCATCACTACCCACGGCCTGCGTGACATGAAGGAATTTTGGCCACAGCTGCGTCTGGCGGTTAGACGGGGGCTCAATCAGAATGCGGCGCTAGCCGCACTCACCACGGCACCCGCTAAATTGTTGGGGGCGACGAATTTGGGCACGTTGGATGTCGGCAAGATTGCCAATGTGCTGGTCGCAACTGGCGATCTATTTTTAGCTGACACCGCCGAGGTGGACATGAGGTTTGTCGATGGTAAGCCGTATTTAACACCGGTGCATGGGCGTTTTGATGCGCGTGGTAGATGGCAAGTTAAGTCCGGTAATAAAACCAGTGAATGGAAAATTGCCGGCACCCGTCTACGCCCAACGTTATTTCTCGATGGCAAAGCTTGCGACATCACGCTGCGTGGGAAAAAGCTGGTTGTGCAATTGCCGTGTGGTAAAAATACGAGCAAAAATGCCGATGAAAAACAAATTGTTGTTGCAGACGCCGTTGGTGAGGCAGGGGGAAATTTGCGCGGTAGTTTGCAGGTTGCCGTAAGCGAACAAACTAGCGCTCAAACCACCGCATGGTCGGCCACGCGCGTTGCAAATTTTGTTGAGCCACCCGCGAAGTCAAAAACTGACGATACGCCGACTGCACTTGGTCTGCGTTATCCTGCTGGCGCATTTGGCATCACGCCGCCGCCGCAACAATTGGTACTAATAAAAAACGCAACCCTGTGGACCAATGCGAAAGACAAGAAGCCAGACCTAGCCGACATGTTGGTGCGTGATGGCAAGATTGTGAGTATCGGTAAAAATCTGCCCCTGCCGCAAGCCGTCACCATCATCGACGCAAGTGGCAAGCACGTTACCGCAGGCATTATCGACGCACACTCGCACACGGCGGTGTTGGGCAATGTGAACGAAGCAACCAGCTCGATTACCGCTGAGGTCAGAATAGGTGACGTGATTGATGCGACTGACATCAATATATATCGCCAACTTGCCGGGGGCGTAACCGCCGTCAATGTATTGCACGGCTCGGCCAACACCATCGGCGGGCAAAACCAAGTGATTAAATTTCGCTGGGGTAGTGACGCTGAAGGGTTGAAATTTGCCAATGCGATGCCGGGCATTAAATTCGCGTTAGGTGAGAACGTAAAGCAATCAGGTTGGGAGGGCGTAGAGCGCGGCCTAAGTGCGCGCTACCCACAAACACGCATGGGTGTTGAGCAAATTTTGCGCGATGGTTTTCAAGCCGCGCAGCAATATCGTTGTGCTTGGGCAATGCACAAGCAAAATACGCTGAAGGTGAACGCGCCGCGGCGCGATTTGCAGCTAGAAACGCTGGTGGAGATACTCGATAAAAAACGCATTGTGCATATTCACTCCTATCGCGCGGATGAGATTTTAATGTTCGTCCGGCTCGCCCAAGAATTTGGCTTTACGGTAGGCACATTCCAGCATGTGTTGGAGGGTTATAAAGTAGCCGATGCGATCGCCTCAATTGGCGCAGGTGGCTCTACATTTTCTGACTGGTGGGCCTATAAGATGGAAGTCTATGACGCTATTCCCACCAACGCCGCCATCATGAATCGCGCGGGCGTGGTGACCACGTTAAATTCTGACTCGAACAAACTCGCTTGCTGGCTAAATACTGAGGCGGCTAAAACGGTGCGCTACGGTGGCGTGAGTGAAACGGACGCGTTGAAATTTGTCACCTTAAACGCCGCCAAACAATTGCGTGTGGACGATAGAGTCGGCTCACTTGAGATCGGCAAAGACGCAGACTTTGTAGTGTGGACTACCAGCCCGTTATCAACGCAAGCGCGTGTCGAGGCGACCTGGATTGAGGGCAGAAAATATTATGATGTCGTCACCGATGCTGCTATGCGTCAATCCGGCGCACTTGAACGCGAACGACTTATTGCCAAGGCGATGCCATTGCGACTTGCAAAGTTGAATATGACTAGGTCATCCGCGACAGCCGCCGCCGCATCGGAATCACCATCTACGCTGACGCCAACATTACGTGACACGCTTGAATACATGGCGATGCAGCGCTGGATGCATGATGTCAAACAATTTCGACATAGTTATTGGGATGGTGGTAGCTGGCATGAATGTACGGAGGACGCGAAATGAAAAAAATTAAATTAGTGTGCGTAGCGTTTACTTCTACAATTGTTTTCAATGCACATGCTTCACCAAATATTCCCCCGCCACCACAGCGCGTGGCGCTTATGTTCACAGGTGCTACTTTGCATACCGTGACGGGCGAATCAATCGTTAACGGCCGTATGCTGGTTGAGTGGGGTCGCATCGTGGCTATCGGCACTTCAGCAGCGGTGGATCAGAATGTGAACGCAACGGTAATCAACCTCGCAGGCAAACACATTTATCCTGGCTTGATTGCGGCTAACACCGCATTAGGGTTAGTCGAAGTGCAGGCCGTGCGTGCCACGGTTGACTCCGCTGAGGCTGGCCTCCTCAACCCAAATACGCGCGCATTGGTGGCGGTGAATGCCGATAGCGAGCTAATACCGGTTACGCGTGCCAACGGTGTGCTCGCTGCCCTTGCCGTCCCGCGACCTGGCGTATCGAGTTTGATTGCGGGTACTTCCGCGCTGTTGCAACTCGATGGCTGGACATGGGAAGACATGGGTATTGTTAGTGATGTTGGGTTACATGTCGCATTGCCCTCCATGCGCAACAACGCTGCTCTATTTCCAAATCTGCCCGCATCAAGGCTCGCCGAAATGGAGGTAATGACGCAGCAGCGATTAAAAACCTTAGAAGATGCCTTTGATATGGCAAAGGCCTATGCAAGGGCGAAAGCGGCTGACGCAAACTTGCCTAAAGATGTGCGCTGGGAAGCAATGCTGAATGTTGTCATGCCCGGTGCTAAACAGCGTCCGGTATTCATTAGCGCTGAGGAGTTGCCACAGATTAGATACGCGATAAATTTTGCGACGCGCTTTAATGTGAAGGTTGTCATTGTCGGTGGGCAAGACGCGTGGCGGATTGCGCCACTGCTGCGCGAGGCAAATATTGCCGTCGTTATCGGTGGCGTACACCGTTTGCCATTACGTAGAGGCGACGATACCGACACGGTGTTTCGTTTGGCCGCAAATTCACACGCGGCAGGTGTTAAATTTGCGATTGCCCGTAGCGGTAGTAATTTTGACGCAGCGATGGAGCGTAGCTTGCCATTCGAGGCGGCAACCGCCGTTGCCTATGGGCTACCAAGACTTGAGGCAATTAAAGCCATCACCATCAATGCGGCTGAGATTGTGGGGGCAGCCGATAAGCTAGGCTCACTCGAAGTTGGTAAGTTGACTAATTTTTTTGTAACCGATGGCGACCCGCTCGATATACGCACCAAGGTTGAACGTATTTATATTCAAGGCCGCGCTATTCCGTTAGAAGATAAGCAAACGCGGCTTAACGATAAATACGAGCAAAAATATCAGCAGCTGGAGAACGAAAAAAACGCTAAGGGTGAGAAAAAATAATGCAAGACACCATCGCACAAAGTATTCAATTAGCAGTCGCCCCTGTTTTTATGTTGACGGCGGTCGCCGCGATGATAGGCGCGCTCGCGACACGGCTGGCACGCATTATTGACCGTGGCCGCGTGCTGGAAGAAAAATTGGAAGACCTCGATAGCCCAATGCTGGCCCATGAAAAGCATATTCACGACGAGCTACAGCTATTACGCCGTCGTGCCCGCTTGGTGAATGGCGCGATGACACTCTTAACGCTAGCCGCCGCGTTAATCGGCGCGACCGTACTGGAATTATTTTTAGTCGAGACCGCGACCGCAAAAACATTGAGCTTGGTACCTTGGACATTCATGAGCGGCGTGGTGTGTTTTGTGAGTGCGCTATTGTGCTTTTTGGTTGAGACCATACTTGCCGGGCGCACACTTAATTTTGGTCGGCGACGTAAGCGTTGAATGGCTGAATAAAAACGGCTGCGCCGTGCCTCAAACGGGCGCGCCGTACGCACCAATGCAGCGCTCGACGAACGCAATCCCTCCCGACCTCCTTTTTTGACGGTAGGGGCTAGACGTGCGGGGGTTTGTGGGTTACGCGAACCAACTTACGCTTGCAATATTAATATTAAATATCGCCTATTGACGGGCATCTTGAAGCATAAATGGCTGAAAACGCCCTTGTAAGCTTGTGTATTATATTTTATCAATCAACCTGCTTGTTAACGCAATAAGTTAGTTACTGAGCCACTCGATGCCTGTGAGGCCGTCAATTTTTCATCTAAACAAATTTTGATGAGTGATTGGTAAGGGACATCGCGTGAATTTGCCTCAACTTTGATCCGCTCCAACAGACGCAAAGGCAAACGCAATGAAATGCTTTCTGTGCTGAGTTTTGGATTGGGTAAACGCGCACGCACTGCCGTTGACCCATCGACATACTCTGATGAGACATTTGTTTCCCAAAACTTCCGCTCTGCTGACTCAGCTTTGAATGTGGCGATAGCTTTTAGTTTAGGCTTCATATATTTTTCTTTCCTTGCGGCTTTCGTCTCTTGCTGAAATAACACGAATAAGCTGTGTTTTATTACGCACTGTGAACGATACATGCAGTAAAGATGAATCTGCGGTCAGCCCCATTGCTTGAAGGCGCGGCTCATTACCGCAGTGAGTTATATCAGCACCAATTAACAGGCGCTCATCAATAAATATCTGTTCAGCTTCCGCCATATTAACGGCGTGTTTGCTGTTTTTGTCCGCATTGCCGACATCCCAATCAAAGCCTTCAATCAGTGAAAAATCAGTCATTTCTGCATATCACTTCGTATACAAAAACCCTCAAAAATTTTTCCACCTTTCCACCTTTCCACCGCTCCATCACATTTGCCGGCCGACTTTCCAACCCGATCAATGCGCCACTTCCCAGTTAAGCCCCACACCCGGCTCCGCTACCAATGCCACATCAAGCTTCGCAACACTGGTCATTAGTCCTGGCACATTGGCTTTAACCAACGCTAACTCAGTCAACGGCACTTCTAGCACCAATTCATCGTGCACCTGCATGATTAATTTGGTGGCTAATTTCTTATCTTCTAGCCAGCCTTGCACCGCAATCATGGCAAGCTTAATGAGGTCGGCGGCGGTACCTTGCATGGGGGCGTTGATCGCGGCGCGCTCGGCTCCTTGGCGTCTGCCTTGGTTGCTGGCGCGGATGTCGGGTAGCCAGAGTCGGCGACCGAATACGGTCTCGACGTAGCCCTGTTCCTGCGCCTCATTTCGGGTGCGATCCATGTAAGCTTTTACGCCGGGGTAGCGGGCGAAGTAGCGTTCAATATAGTTGGCGGCGGCACTACGCTCGATGCCTAAATTAGCGGCTAACCCGAATGCACTCATGCCGTAGATTAAGCCGAAGTTAATCACTTTTGCGTAACGGCGTTGCTCGTTTGATACCTCATCGCGCGTCACGCCGAAAACTTCTGCGGCGGTGGCGCGGTGTACGTCTTCTCCTTTTGCGAACGCATCCAGCAACCCGGCGTCGCCCGATAAATGCGCCATGATGCGTAGCTCAATTTGCGAATAATCAGCGCTGACGATGACGCTATCAAGCGGCGCGATAAAGGCCTCACGAATGCGGCGGCCCTCGGCGGTGCGAACCGGAATATTTTGTAGATTAGGGTCAGTGCTGGAGAGTCGGCCTGTGACCGCCACCGCTTGCGCGTAGTTGGTGTGGACGCGGCCGGTTTTGGCATTCACCATGCGCGGCAGTTTGTCGGTGTAGGTGCTTTTGAGTTTTGCCATACTGCGGTACTCAAGTATCGCCTTGGGGAGTGGATAGTCGAGGGATAATTTTTCCAACGTTTCTTCATCGGTGGAGGGTGCGCCACCCGGCGTCTTCTTTATCGGCTTAATGCCTTGCTTGTCGAATAATATTTCGGCAAGTTGCTTCGGTGAGCCTAGGTTAAATGGCTGCCCAGCAATTTCATGAGCGCGCGCTTCGAGTTCGAGCATTTTTAGGCCGAGCTCACCACTTTGCTTTTCAAGTAGCTGCGAATCGATCAAGACGCCATTGCGCTCAATGGTGAGTAACACCCGCGATACCGGCATCTCAATTTGCTCATATACATAGTTGAGCTTTGGGTCAGCAGCGATTTGGTTAATCATTGCGGCGTGCAGTTGTAGCGTCACATCGGAGTCTTCTGATGAATAGCGGGTCGCGCTTTCAATAGAGACTTGCTCAAAGCTGATTTGTGATGCGCCTTTGCCGGCAATGTCTTCATAGCTGATGAGATCGGTTGCGCCCAAATGGCGCGACGCAAGCGAAACCATATCGTGACGTTGATGTGATTCCAGCACGTAGGATTGAAGTAGCGTGTCATGCACATAGCCCGCAACCGCAATGCCGTGATTGGCAAATACATGCAAATCATACTTACTGTTTTGTCCCAGCTTTTTCTTGGCTGGGTCAGTGAGCCAAGGCATGAGTTTGCCCATCGCCATCTCAAAATTAAGCTGATCTGGTGCACCCGGGTAGGTGTGGCGTAGCGGCAAATACGCCGCCTCTCCCGCAATCACGGCAAACGATAGCCCCACTAGTTGAGCCTGCATTTGATCCAGACTGGTGGTTTCCGTATCGAGGCAAGTGAGGGTAGCGTCGTTGAGTTTGGCAAGCCAGAGATCAAGTTGCGCTTCGGTATCGATACAGCTGTAGTTGCGGGACGAAATAAATTCAAGCTGTATGTTTCCTTCAACAGGCAGAGCACGCTCTGTGGAGGATGACCAGCGTGACGCGGTGGCATCTTTGCTGGCTTGCTTGAAAACACTCGTTGCCGCGCCCTCGGTTTCGATAGCGCTCGCACCATTTTTTTTTGTTAATTGCGCTCGCAGCGTGCGAAAACCGAACGTTTCGAATAATTTATCGAGGCGCACAACATCGACTGGTTTGTGGATAATGGCGTCGAACTCAAATGGCAGCGGCACATCGCACTTCACGGTAACGAGAATTTTCCCCGTCGGCAACCAGTCGCGTGCTTTGACAATATTCGCACCGACGACGCCTTTCACTTGCTCCGCGTTTTTCATCACGCCTTCAAGTGAGCCGTATTCAGCGATGAGCTTCACCGCCGTTTTCGGGCCGACTTTTTCCACACCCGGCACATTGTCCACCGTGTCACCCATGAGAGCCAAATAATCAATAATTCGGTTCGGCGGCACGCCGAATTTATTTATCACCCCGGCAATATCGAGCTTTTCATTTGACATTGTATTGACCAGCGTGACCTTTTCGTTGACCAACTGTGCCAAGTCTTTGTCGCCGGTGGAAATCACCGTGGCGACACCGTGCCCGGTGGCGTGAACCGATAACGTGCCAATCACATCATCGGCTTCCATACCCGCTACCTCTACACACGGCCAGCCGAGCGCCTCACATACTTCCCGTATTGGCGCAAGCTGCGCGACTAACGCCTCGGGCATTGAAGCGCGATTGGCTTTGTATTCGGGAAAGATGTCATCACGGAACGTTTTGCCCTTAGGGTCGAAGACGCAGGCGCTATAATCGTGGGGGAAATCGTCACGCAAACGATTAAGCATATTCACCACGCCATAAATGGCACCGGTGGGCTCGCCTGCGGGGCTTTTGAAATCCGGCATGGCGTGAAATGCGCGATAAAAGTAGCTCGATATATCAACAAGCAGCAACCGTTTTGGCGGCGCTGTTATTGCATCAGCGGCATCAAGAGGTGGTTGTTGGTCAGAGCGTTGGTCAGATTCAATCATTGGAGAAGAGACGTTGGGAAATTTGGATAAAACGGTGGAAGTGGTCAAATTAGCACTAGGCAAAATACCAAAACGCGCTGACCCAGAGCTACGTGAGCAATCGCTTGGTGCGGCACGTGAATCGTGGTGGATGTTCAACATTATCGCCGAAATGGTTACCGCCTCTGAGCGGCTTGGCACCATCTCGCCGGCTGTCGCCATCTTTGGTAGTGCGCGCTTAAGAGCGGACAACCCCTATTACAAATTAACCGAAGAGATTGCGTTGAAATTATCTAATGCCGGCTTCGGTGTGCTGTCCGGTGGTGGGCCGGGCATTATGGAGGCGGCAAATAAAGGTGCACAGGCGGGCAAGGGTCCATCGGTGGGCTTAAATATTTTGTTGCCGCACGAACAAGAGGGCAACGGCTATCAAGATATTTCGATTCCATTCCAACACTTCTTCGCGCGTAAAACCATGTTTGTCAAACACGCCTCAGCCTATGTGGTGATGCCGGGCGGCTTTGGCACGCTGGATGAATTATGGGAGGCATTAACACTCATTCAAACCGGCAAGTTACGCAAGATGCCGGTAATACTCGTCGGCTCAACGTTCTGGGCGGGCATGATTGATTGGATGAAAACGCAAATGCTGGCTGAAGGTGTGATTAGCGAAAAAGACATGCATCTTTTTCAAGTCATTGATGAGCCCGATGCCGTTGTCGGGGCGATTTTTGAACATTACGCAAAACGCCCAATTCGTCCGAATGCGGATGAAAAGGCGCTTGAGATGACGTTGTAGTTGCCAACAAGGAGTTAATCAAATGAAAATTATCGTTTTGCTTTTGCTCGTTACTGTTTCATTCGCAGCATGGTCAGCCGATGAGAAACCACGTCGCCCCGCGGATGCCGTTGTTATTGATGCGTTGGTACTGCCCGCGGATAAAGACTTGCCCAAAGGTAAGACGCGCAAAGATTTTGAGACCGACACCACAGTCACCACGCGGCGTGATGGGGAAGATACTGTTACTGAATATCGCCTCAAAGGGCAGCTATACAAAATGGTGGTGAAGCCAGCCAAGGGTGCTGCCTACACATTAGTGGATGAAAAAGGCGACGGCAAATTTGTGCGCAGCGGCGAGCAGGTGGCTAAGGTAGCTGTGCCGATGTGGACGCTCTTAAGTTGGTGATGAAAAAATTTATTTACGGAAAATTTAATGAGTGTTTTTACGCCAGTTACGCTTGCTGAGGCGCGTCAATTTGTTGCCGCCTATCAAGTGGGCGACATTATCGATTTTCAAGATATTGCGGCAGGGGTGGAGAACTCCAATTTTTTCGTCACTACCGTAAGCGGTCGTTATGTCTTAACGATTTTTGAGAAAATCCCCCGCCACGATTTAGATTTTTATATGGGGCTTATGTCGCATTTGCATGGCAAGGGGATAGCCTGCGCGGCACCGATTAAAACAGTTGCAGGCGAGCTACTTGGCACGCTCAAGGGCAAGCCCGCCGCGCTGGTGGCGCGCTTAAGCGGCGGCGACATTGCGCACCCAAGCGAACTAGATTGCGAAGCGGTAGGGGCGGTGCTAGCCAAGCTGCACCTAGCCGCCGCCGACTTCACCTTGCCGATGGTGAATTGGCGGGGGTTGTCGTGGTGGTGGGGGGAGGCGAAAAATTTAGCCGTGCTCGCGTCAGCCGAGGAGAATCAATTGCTTAATGCCGAACTCAACTATCAAGCCGCGTTTGACACGCTTGATTTACCGCGCGGTATTATTCACGCGGATTTATTTCGTGACAATATTTTGTGGGACGGTGAAGGCCATAGGCCGCGTCCGCAAATGATTGATTTTTATTTTGCGTGTCACGATTATTTATTATGGGATATTGCGATTACGGTAAACGATTGGTGTCTTGATTTCGCCGCATATCCAGAGGCTCGGCTGCAGGAGGCAAATACCCGTGCATTGCTGGATGGCTATCAACGCATTCGGCCATTGACTGTTGCTGAACGTGAGTGCTGGCCGCAGATGTTACGCGCGGCGGCGTTACGCAGTTGGTTGGGACGTTTGGGGTATCACTACTATCCGCGTCAATCGAGTTTGACGCATACCAAAGACCATCCGTATTCAATGCGGCTATTAACGTTTCACATTGCAAACGAGGCTGTCGCGGCAAAATTTTTTGATAAGTTGGGTGATACAGCATGCAAGTTATAGACGTCGCACCAACAGCAGGGGTTCGCTGGATTCGCGAGGCATGGACACTTTTTCGTGCGCAACCATTAGCGTGGTTATCCATCACATCAGCATGGGTAATGATTTCGTTTTTCATGATGCTCATCCCGTTCGTCGGCGCGCCCGCCGCAACGATGGCGCAGCCTGGATTTTTTGCCGGCTTCGTTTTAGCCTGCCGTGATCAAGAAATGGGTAAGCCAATTATGTTCGCGCATTTATTTGCCGGCTTCAAGGTGAGCGGGCGTACGTTAATTCAGATAGGCGGCGTATCTTTATTGGCGGAGTTACTAGTCTTAATGGCGTTAAATGCAGCAGGCTTTTTTGATGGCCTTACCGGTAAAAAATTAGCCGACCTCACGCCAGAAGTTCTTGCCACGGCATTCGATGGCAAACAAGCAATGTGGTTTAGCGCATTGGTCGCGCTGATTGCGGTTAAGGGGTTGCTATGGTTTTCTGCCGCACTCACGGCGCATCAGCCGATGCCTGCTTCGCATGCAATACGCTGGAGCTTTTTTGCGCTTATTGGTAACGTTGTGCCGCTGGTATTTTTTGCCATCATGCTGTTTATGTTGCTAATGTTAGCCACCTTGCCATGGCTGCTTGGGCTACTGATTTTTCTGCCCATTTATGCTATTACCCACTACACCAGCTTCAAGGCGGTATTTGTACCAAATGCGTCGCCATCTTGAGGCGAAATAAGACGTTCTCTTAAGTGATGGTTGTTTGTTTCTTGAGGCTCTTCAAAAAACAAACTAAAAAAGTCATGGCACTAATTGGTTTTGCCTCTGCTTCTGTAGCCTGCCTGCAGAATACATCGCCAAGGTGGAGCAAGTGTCGTTCGTGATGCTGTAATGCGGCTACGCGAGCCTGAAAAATAGGTTCCCCCAATTTAACCGCTCCGCCATTGGAAACCCATCTTGTGGAGGGTCGGGCTATCCGACTTGAAACCTCGACCGAGATCATCGCCAAGAAAATGTGGCATCGGGGACAATACGCCAAAGTGCGCGATCTGTTCGACCTCGCCATGGTGATTGAGCGAGAGCCGATAGCACTTGCGTCCGCGAGCCAATTTCTGACCAAACATCGCGGGGAATTTCTTGCGCAACTCGACACACGAGGGGATATTCTGAAGCGGCAATTCGAGCAAATTGATGTACTCGATTTTGCGGCGACGTTTGCCGAATGTGTCGCGAGCGCGCGACGTTTTTTACGAGCGTTGCCAGAACCAACGTTTGATCAACGTTAGTCTAGGTTCCCGCAAAGAGCCTGCCCTAAAATGCATGAATCGGGACAAAGTGCTCGTTGAACCGCACCGCGAAGCAGATAATTCGGGCTATAAAACGTTAGTTTATTAATGCTTAATTTAAACTTGTCATGCTCTATTGGTGCAGGGCGCCATCACGTGACGAGGAGTTTTATCGTCTATTGCGCAGAACGGCGCGGGTAAGATTCCTCACAAAAGCGTTCGGAATGACATTTTTATTAAATGTAAAGTTGAATCGCTTGGGCTGTAAAAGTTGGATCGCTTAAGCTGCCTATCGTTAAAAATTAAAGTACTTTTGATCTGGAAATGGAATTCTAGAATAGGCGAATTTATATGCTAATAACGACGGGTATTTTCGAGCATAAATGTCTCAAACAGACCGCCAATATTGCACTTTGATAATTTTTACGCCATTTACGCCATTTACGCAAAGCGCTTGTCAATGCGAATGTTTTGGGAAATATCTGATTAGGAACGCTTAAGTTTTTCGCCGTGACGTATCCCCATGACTAAAATAGCATTTACAAAAACAAAATTCGGAGCTGTTGATGCACTGGTATCTCGTTCATACCAAGCCCAGACAAGAGGCGTCTGCACTGCAAAACCTCGCGCAGCAGGGTTACGAGTGTTACTTACCGATGCTTCGCTTGGAAAAGCTTCGCAAGCGTAGTCTGGCCGTAACTGATGAACCGCTTTTCCCTCGCTATTTGTTCATCCGTTTGGGTAGTGGGATCGCGGCGCAAAGTTGGGCGCCGATACGTTCGACCAAAGGCGTTTCCCGCTTGGTCAGCTTTGGTGTTGAGCCCGCCAAGGTTGATGACAAGCTCATCGAACTCTTGCTGGCGCTAGAAGCGTCTGTTCAATCTGAACCACAACAACTATTTAAGCCCGGTGAGCGAGTCCGTTTGACCGAAGGTTCCTTCGGTGGCTTAGAAGGGCTTTATCAAATGGCAGATGGTGATCAGCGTGTAATTGTACTCATTGAGTTCATGAGCAGGCCCGTGGCCATTCGTGTGGCACCGGCAAGTTTGCGTAAAGTAAGTTGAGCAAATTAAAGCCTAGCGCATTTGGTAAAAACGCAACACAAATTTATAACCATGTGAGACAATCGTTCTGTTGGCGAACACATCAAACCTGTCCGTAACGAGGGTTGAGTCATTTGTTTTCCCAGCATCACCTGCTAATCCTTAACGCCCGCGCATGCTGATCACGACACAGCACGGCGGTAGCGTGCCTAAAACACCATGAGCCTCGCATCCAATACTCAACGACACGCTGGTTTCCAAGAGGAAATCCAGTTTGAAGTCCTGCGCCGCTTGCATCAGGCGCCAGACATCAGCCAGCGGCTGCTGGCCAAGGATCTGGGCATCAGCTTAGGGAGCATCAATTACTGTTTCCAAGCCTTGGTGGAAAAGGGTTGGATCAAAATGCAGAACTTTAGCCAGAGTAAACACAAGCTGCGATATGCCTATTTGCTTACGCCTGAAGGAATTTCGGTGAAATCTAAGTTGACAACTGAATTCCTCAAACGCAAAACTGCTGAGTATGATGTGCTCAAAACGGAAATTGAAATTTTGCGTGCGGAAACTGGTTTGGCTGCGAACAGTGCAGCACAAATTAGCAAGCAATAACTTGAGCTAGCAGCACCAAAATAAGAAGCCAAACGCCTCAATTGACGGGCGCTTTCAGGAAAGATTCTCAAACCGCCGGCCAGCGATAAAGTTTGCAATAGCCATAGTCTCAACAGCGCTGGACTACGAAGCACATGACCACACTTAACGTTGCGCTGATCAAAGGCCTCGCAGGTACGACCGAGCGAGATAGCTCGCACCTAGCCGAGCCTTTTCTGCATAAAGGCTTCTTGGTCTCCGGCATCAATCACGCTGCGTTGCCCGCTAACGTCTTATTTGCTTCAAAGACGCGCGGACGATTTGGATGTCGAATTGAACGTCCATAGGTGATGGCCACGTTCCGCGGACTCATGGGAGTTTCATCAACGTACATTGCAGCCGAGCTCTGTATGAAAATTGTTCAATCGCTAGTTTTGCTCTCGTTCGCAAGATCGAGTAGTACAGCCGATTATGCGAACTTTGCCTTCGCGCTGGCAATTCACCTGTTGACCTACACGATCATTTCAGCAGGGATATTTGAAGCTGCCACAACTGAAATGGCGCAAGCTAGTGATGGATGGGAAGCACGCGCAAC
>Ga0105049_10000582_pt1 | contig 40569 bp, 29 predicted proteins | sample MAT06_FD_78087 | JGI IMG/M metagenome (GOLD analysis project Ga0105049, IMG submission 78087) | Freshwater microbial communities from Lake Fryxell liftoff mats and glacier meltwater in Antarctica - MAT-06 | ecosystem: Environmental > Aquatic > Freshwater > Ice > Liftoff microbial mat | place...
AGGATGGCGAAGCCTGGACTGAAGGCCTTCGGCAAGGATGGCGAAGCCTGGACTGAAGGCCTTCGGCAGGATGGCGAAGCCTGGACTGAAGGCCTCGTAAGGGTCAGCGCACCGTGAATCGCGCAAACAGCGGCAGGTGATCCGAGAACGGCCCCGGCGGTGGCACGGCAGCTACGGCAGCCAAAGGCGATGAAGTTGCAATAGATTGCCCAAGGACCTTTGCTTCGACCTTGGTCAAGGCGCTCCCAAAGTAGATGTAGTCGAGTCGCCGGGTCGGGCCATCGGCCGGGAACGTGAACGCCGCCGGGTCCGGCAGCGCCTCGGGCAGGCCCATGCCGCGCACGACCGCGATGGTCGTGTCGGTGCTGAAGTCGGCCTCTGGCTCGTCGACGAAGCCCTTCTTCTGCGTCGCCTCGGGCGGTGGCGCATTGAAGTCGCCCGCGACGATGACACGTGCCTTTTCCGGCAACGCCGAGACCAGCGCTGCGAGCCGCTGAGCGTGGTCGACCCGGTTTGGGATGTCGAAGGCCTCGATGTGCACGTTGAACACCTCCCATGCGTTGCCGGCGATCATCACCTTCACCTGGTCGATGGCGCGATTGAGATAGAAGCGATTGCGCCACCACGGGTTCGCATCCGGCTGCGGCAGGCGGTGGCGGGTCGAGGCGACGATCGGAAAGCGCGACAAGACGCACTGCCCGCTCCTCATGCGACCGTAGTGCTTGGAGGGCGGCCAGTACGGGAAGGGCACGTAGTTCTTCTCCCACGTGGTGACACAGCTCGAGAAGCGCAGGCCCGCGCCTTCGAGCAGGTATTTGCCCTGATCGATGTCGTGCGAGCGCGCCGAGGCCAGGTCGACCTCCTGGAGGAACACGAGGTCCGCGGCGTTCGCCTTGATCTGCCCGACGATCCCGTCGAGCCCGGCGTGGATCTGTTCTTCGCTCCAGGGGCCCGACGCGTCGCCAGCCGGGCCACGGCCATAGCCGATGTTGAACGTCATCACGCGCAGCTCGGGGACCTGGGCCGGTGCGGGTGCGGCCGCGCTGTTCTCACTGATCGTTCCGGGGGCTGTCTCGCGGTCGTCTGAGTCGCCGCTCGAGGCCCAGAAGAAGAAGATAGCGAACGCGACCACGAGCGCCAGTATCGTCCAGATGCCCCAGCGCACGAGCCGCCAGACGAGGCTGCTTTTTTCCTTCACGGGCTTTGCGGCGGTCACCTGACTAGCCTGCAAATCCGTCGTCGGACGACCCGCCGCTGTCCTTGACGAGCTTCGCCTTCAAGAAGTCCTTGTTGGCGCGCGAGATCCACTTGACGGAGATCTCCTTAGGGCACGCCGCCTCGCACTCCTGCGTCCACGAGCAGGCGCCAAAGCCCTGCTTCTCCATCTCCTCGAACATGCGCACGACGCGCCGGTAACGTTCCGGCTGGCCCTGCGGCAACATCGCGAAATGCCCGATTTTGGCGGACGTAAACAACATCGCCGAGGCGTTTTTGCACGACGCGACGCACGCTCCGCAGCCGATGCAGGCCGCGGCGTCGAACGCCTCGCTGGCCGCGTCCTTGCCGATGAGGATGGCGTTCGCGTCGGGCGCGTTGCCGACATTGACGCCGTTGTAGCCGCCGGCCGCCTGGATTTTGTTGAAGCCGGTGCGGTCGACCATCAGGTCGCGCACGACCGGGAAGCCCTTCGCGCGCCACGGCTCGATAACGAGGTGGGCCTTGTCCTTGAAGCGCCGCATGTGCAGCTGGCACACCGTCGTGCCGCGGTCGGGCCCGTGCGCCTGGCCGTTGATCATAAAGCCGCACGAGCCGCAGATGCCTTCGCGGCAGTCGTGCTCGAAGGTTATCGGCTCCTTGCCGGCGTTGCTGAGGTTCTCGTTGAGGCCGTCGAGCATCTCGAGGAAGCTCGCGTCGGTCGAGACGCCTTTCATCTCGTGACGCTCGAAGCGGCCCTTGGCGTTGTTGCCGGGCTGGCGCCAGACTTCGAGGGTGATGTCGATCTGCTTGCCGCCAGTCGAATGCCGAGGGTCGCTCGCCACGCTTCGCTGCTCGCTCATTTGTAGCTCCGCTGGGTCAGCTTTACGAACTCGAAGGAGAGCGGTTCTTTGTGCAGCGTCGGCTGCGCGCCGACCCCCTGATGCTCCCACGCCGAGACGTTGCAGAAGTTCTCGTCGTCACGCTTGGCCTCGCCTTCGGGCGTCGCGTATTCCTCGCGGAAGTGACCGCCACAGCTCTCGTTGCGGGTCAGCGCGTCGTGGCACATGAGCTCCGAGAATTCGAGGAAGTCGGCCACGCGATGGGCCTTTTCGAGCTCCATGTTGGCGGTCTCGCCGTCCTTTGGGAGGATGTTCACGTTCTCCCAGAACTCCGAACGCATGCCGCGGATGTGCTCGATGGTCGACGTCAGGCCCGCCGCCGTCCGGCTCATGCCGCACTTGTCGAGCATCATCATGCCGAGCTCGCGATGGAAGCTGTCGACCGAGCGTTTGCCGTCGATCGACACGAGCTTTTTGGTCTTGGCCTCGGCCTCGGCGACCGCCTTCTTCACCTCGGGGTGGTCGAGCGCCACGTCCTTGCCGGGGCCACGCGCCGACAGGTACGGCCCGACGGTGTAGGGGATGACGAAGTAGCCATCGGCCAGGCCCTGCATCAGCGCCGAGGCGCCGAGGCGATTGGCGCCGTGGTCGGAGAAGTTCGCTTCACCAAGGACGAACAAGCCGGGCAGGTTCGACATCAGGTTGTAGTCGACCCAGAGCCCGCCCATCGTGTAGTGCGGCGCCGGGTAGATGCGCATCGGCGCGGCGTACGGATCCTCGCCGGCGATCTTGGTGTACATATCGAAAAGATTGCCGTATTTCGCTGCGATGGCAGGCTTGCCGAGGCGCTTTATCGCGTCGCGGAAGTCGAGATAGATGGCGTACTTCGATTCGCCGACGCCGAGGCCCTGGTCGCACACGTACTTCGCGTTCCGCGAGGCGACGTCGCGCGGCACCATGTTGCCGTAGGTCGGGTACTTCTCTTCGAGGAAATAGGAGCGTTCGCCCTCGGGGATGTCGTTGGGCGCGCGGCTGTCGCCCTTCGCCTTGGGCACCCAGACGCGGCCGTCGTTGCGTAGCGACTCGCTCATCAATGTGAGCTTACTCTGCAGCTCGCCATGCACGGGGATGCAGGTCGGGTGGATCTGCGTGTAGCAAGGGTTCGCGAAGAACGCGCCCTTCTTGTGGGCCCGCCAGGTCGCGGTCACGTTCGACTTCATCGCGTTGGTCGAGAGGAAGAAGACGTTCGAGTAGCCGCCCGTCGCCATCACGACCGCGTCGCCCGTGAGCGCCTCGATCTTCCCAGTCAACACGTCGCGCATGACGATGCCGCGCGCATCGCCATCGACCGTGACGATGTCGATGAGGTCCTTGTACGGCATGAGCTTCACGCCGCCGCCATCGACCTGCCGCATCATCGCCGCGGTCGCGCCGAAGAGGAGCTGCTGGCCGGTCTGGCCACGCGCATAGAACGTGCGCGACACGAGCACGCCACCAAACGTTCGGTTCGATAACGTGCCACCGTACTCACGTGCAAACGGCACGCCCTGGGCGACCGACTGGTCGATGATGTTCGCCGAGACCTCGGCGAGTCGATAGACGTTCGACTCGCGCGAACGAAAGTCACCGCCCTTCACCGTGTCGTAGAACAGGCGATAGTTCGAGTCGCCGTCGTTCTGATAGTTTTTGGCTGCGTTGATGCCGCCCTGCGCGGCGACCGAGTGCGCGCGGCGTGGGCTGTCGTGGTAGGTGATAACGGTGACACGGTAGCCGAGCTCGGCCAGGGACGCTGCCGCCGAGGCTCCGGCGAGCCCGGTGCCGACCACGATGATGTGGTACTTGCGCTTGTTGATTGGCCCGATGAGCTGGATGTGTCCCTTGTGGGACGTCCAGCGCGTCTCAATCGGGCCGGTGGGACAGTGCGAATCGAGCACCATGGCGAGCTCCAGGACTGGACCGGGTTCAGGTGAGGAGAATCCACGCCGGGATGGACGCGAAGCCGAGCGCCAGGACAGCGGCAAGGCCTGCGCCCGCGGTCACGATCATCGGCGTGTAGCGGGGGTGGTGGGCGCCGATCGAGCGGAACGCCGCCTGGATCCCGTGGAACAGATGCCACCCGGTGACGAGGCTGCCGATGATGTAGAGGGCGCCCCAATGGGGCTTCGACAGGGTCACGATGACCGCCTCGCGGAGGTCGCCGGCAGCGACCCCTTCACCGAAGGTGCCCTGCGCGATGGCATCGTGTTGCAGACGGAACTGCAAGACGTGGATGACGATGAAGAACAAGAGCACGAGCCCCCCGTAGAGGGTCGTCTTCGAGGCGAGCACGGCCGCGAAGCTGCGCTTCTGTTTGGTCGCGTGGACCTTGTAGCCGACCGGGCCACGCGCCTTCTTGTTGTCGATGGCGAGCCAGATCACCATCGCGATGTGCAGCGGGGTCATGATGAGCAACCCCACGTCGCCGATCACGATGAGCCATCCCGAGTGCAGGTCGTGCGCGTACTCGTTGAAGCTCTCGCTGCTCGAGAAGATCTGCGTATTGCCGATCAGGTGCACGATCAGGAAGGCCACCAGGCCTAAGCCCGACAAGGCCGCGAGGAACTTGCGTCCGGTGTGGGTGGTGAAGGTCTTGACGAGCCAACTCACAGAAGCGCTCCTGCGTGGGGAGTCCCAGTCATCCTCCGACCGGAGGGTGCTGCGCGCGATGGGCACGGGAGGCAGAGGGCGACGCAGGCCGGTCAGCCTGTGTGCCCGAAACGTCCTCATGCCGCGCCCTCGATAGTACGCGTGAACCCCTGCGGCAAGAGCTTCCGCGGCAGATTGCCGTCGGGCATCGGGGGGTTCCCGGAAGTCAAAGGCTGGGCCGCGAGCGCCCGTCGCTTGGGGTCAGACAGCGATGGAGCGTGGGGCCGTGGTCAGATCGGCCACGAACTGGCGCAGCTTCTCGAGCTCGAAGGGCTTGTGCAGGACCGCGCCGGGATTGCGTGCGATGAGCAGCTCCGCGTCGTCGTCGGTCGCGCCGCCGGTCATGAAGCGCACCCTGCGCTCCTGCCCGGGGCGGAGCTGAGCGACCTTGGCGAAGAAGTCGGCGCCACTCTTGCCGGGTAGCGTCAGGTCGCACAGGATGCCGTCGAAAGGGCGCTCGGCGACCCGCAGGAGCCCGTCCTCGGCCGAGGTCACGAACACGACGTCGTAGCCGCGCAGGACGCGCTGCAACACCACGCCAAGGTGTTCGTCGTCATCAATGATGAGGAGGCTCGTGCGCATGGGTACAGATTGGATAGACGCTTCTTTCGAAGGCCACAAGGGTCGGGAGGCAATTCGTGGGCCCTGCCTTCGCCTCACTTGCCTTAGTACAGCTTCCCTCGACTTGGTGGCCAGCGACTCGCCGATGCATCGCCGCCACCTTTGTTGGGCGCCCTGCGAGGTACCCCAGGTACCTCTCGGTCGCCCGCCTCGGTGGGCGGCGCGCCTCGGCTTCGCGCTGACCACCAATTTTCGGTGCGCTGAACTGAGGGGCGCATTGCTCGGGAGGGTGGGCGATTCGACGCTGGAAACCGGGTGCCAGGGAGGACAGCGGTGATCGACCCGACAGAGCTGACGACGTCTTACGGCGACGCGATGAGTGCCCGTTACGATGCCGACTTCGACGCCATCTTCGGAGGCGGTGATCGCGGTGACCTGCCGTTCTTCCAGGCGCTCGCGGAGGCGAGCTCGGGCCCGCTGTGCGAGGTCGGGGCCGGCACCGGGCGCGTTCTTCTGGCCGTCGCTGAAGTCGTGGGTCGTCGCCGGGTCACCGGGGTCGAGCCATCGGCCGCGATGCGCGCGCGCTTTGCTGACCGGCTCGCGCAATCGGGGCGGACCAATGTTGCGATTTCGGCTGGAAGCTTCGAAGTGATTCCGTTGCCGGCCCGCTCCCAGGGATTGCTGTTCGGCGCCTTTCGCTCGTTCCAGCACGTTCTCACGACCGAGGCGCAACTGCGGTCGCTGGCCGAGGTACAGCGCGTATTGCGCCCGGGCGGGCTGTTCGCGTTAGACCTGTTCGACCCGGCGTATCACCTGCTACGGCGCGCACGCGCGACGCTCGGCGTGAGCTATCGAACCGCGCGTGACACGACGCTCGATCGTTGGGAGAGTCGCGAGGTCGACCGCGTTGCTCAGCGCGTCGACGTCACGTTCCGCTGGGTCGAGCGCAACGATCTCGGCCTTACGATCAGTGATGAATCGGCGACCTATGGCGTGCGCTATACGTTCCCGGTCGAGCTCGAGCACCTGCTCGTGCGCGCGGGCTTCGAGGCGGTCGAGCTGCGCGGCGGCTACGACGGGCGGCCGCTGGGACCGACGCCACGCGAGCTCGTGGTGGTGTGTCGGAAGCCGCTGGCCGTCGCACGCGCGGTTCAGCCGAAGCGCACTGGATCGAAGGCCGCGCGATAGACCTCGGGCAGCGGCCGGCCGAGCGCCGCCAGGGCACCGAGCGCACCGACGGCACACGCGGTCGTCATGCCGTGACCGCCGAGACCGGCGACCCAGGTGAAGCCCGGCACCCGCGGGTCGGCCCCGATGACGAAGCGGTCGTCGGGGGTGAGGATGCGAAGCCCGGCCCAGCCGCGCGCGGGGCGCACCTCGCGGAGCCCGGGCACGGCGCGGTCGAACTTCTCGGCGAGCGCGTCCTTGGCGCCGGGGTCGACCGGTGGGTCGGTCGGCTGGTCGTCGTGCCAGGCGGTCTGATCGCAGGCACACATGAGGAGCCCCGCGCCCTCGCGGCGGAAGTACCAGCCCATCGTGCCATCCCAGACCCAGGGCGCGTCGCGTCGCACGAGCTCGGTCGGGGCGGTGACGAACAGGTGGCGGCGCACGGGTCGGAAGGGCAGGGCGGGCAGCCCGGCCAGTGCCGCGACCGCGTTCGCGCGAAAGCCGGCCGCATCGATGACTCGGGGTGTAATGATGCGGCCACGCGCCGTGATGACCGCGCTGACGGCACCGTGAGCGCGCTCGATGCCACAGACTGGCGTATCGAAAAAGGTGTGGCGGCGGACCGGGGCGAGCAGCGCCGACAGGAGCGCGTGGATGTCGACGACCCCATCGCCCGGCACGAACAAGCCGCCATCGATGTCGGCACCGGCCAGGGCGGGCACGCGCGCGACGGCTTCAGCCGGGGTCCAGCGCTCGGTCTGAAGCGACGGCAACGTCGCCGCGACGCTTGCCAGGCGTTCGAGCAGCGCCTCCTTGCCGACCAGCAAGCCCCCGGTCTCGGCGAACAGCGGCACGTCGCTTGGCAGCTCGCGCAAAAGTGTCAGCCCGCGATCGGCCAGGGCGGCGACCGCCGGTTCTTCGATGAGGCGGCGGGCCATCGCGGCGTTGCGCCCCGACGCATGGTAGCCAGGGATCCCCTCGGCCTCTAGCACGACCACATCGAGGCCCGCCAACGCCAGCTCTCGCGCGGTCGCGAGCCCCGCGAAGCCGGCCCCGACGATGACCGCATCGGCGGTCGCTGGGAGACTGCGCGGGTCGGCCGGCGGGGTTGGTGGCGTCACGGCGTCCTGATAACCGAAGCCTCGGGGCAAGGCCAGAAGCTCAGTTTGCCGAGCTGAGCCAGCTGCGAAGAAGTGCTGCGCGCGCGCACTCGGGCTCGTTCGCGAGCGCCTTGCGCAGGTGGACCGAGGCGGATTCGCGGTCGCCCAGGGTCAAGTGGGCGGCGCCGCGCACGGCGTCGAGCCGCTCGTGTGGCAGCCGCAGACCTTCGGCCTTGGCGGCGCACACGAGCGCCCGGCGCGGCAGGCCAGCGGCGATCATCAGCCAGGCGCGGCCAAGCCAGGCCTCGCCCGCGGAGTCAGGCGCTTCGGAGTCGCCGCGGCAATGCGGGCATTGCGGCGGGCCGTCGCCGCGACCGCCGATCTCGGCGCGCGCGACCTGCTCGTGCACGGGCAGGGGGCTGTCGCAGGCGATACACAGGTAGACGTCGTCGACGCGTGACGCGGGGTGGGCCGGATCGCCGACCAGATCGGCCCTCTCAGACAGCCACTTCGGGACGTTGCCCCCGCCGATCTGGGTCGCGAGGATCGCCCGCGCGAGGCGCAGCCGGGCGGCCTCGATACCGACCTCGGCCAGCGGGGGCGCGCTTGCCGGTCCACGCGCCAGCGTACGCAACTGATAGCTCTCGCTGCTGTCGAGCCCCTTCGCCTCGCCGATGAACGAGAGCATGCCGGTGCGGCGGTCGACCAGCGCCGTGACGACCGTGAAGCGGTCGTGATCGCGCCGCTCGAACAGGATCGCCTCGGCCGGGCGCGCGCTCGAGATAAAGGTGCGAACGCCTTCGCCAGGATGGCGAGGCCTGGACTGAAGGCCCTCGACGCGCACCATCGTGGGTGCGCGCGCTGCTGCCACGAAGGCTGGGCCGCTCGCCCCGCGCTCGTTTTGACGCGCGCTCTTCTTCGACTTGCGAGGTGACTTGGTCTGGGGCGCGAGTGTCATCGTGGATCTCCGGACGGCTACCGGAGTCTCGGCGCGCTCCCTCCAGGTGTCCAAATTCTTCGATCTCAAACAAGAACGCCCGCGAATCGCGGGCGTCCCTGTGAGGCTCGAAGCCGCGGTCAGCGATTGATGGTGACCGCGCGATTCGCGCCGATGGCCTTGTCGTCGACCGCGATGACCGCCTTGCTGCGGAACTCGTACACCTCGGTAATCGTGAAGGCGCCCGCGACGCCGGCGATCTTGCCGGACTGGCCGACCTTCACGCAGACTTTCGAACCGCGGTTGATGACGAGCACGGTCTTGGCACCCTGCGGCAGCACCTGCACGATGGCGCCGTTCAGCGGGCCAGCGCAGTTGTCGGCCGGCGGCGCATCGATGGGCGGCGCATCGCCACCCTCGCAGGCACCGGTCTTGGTGTTGCACTTCGCGCCGCCCGTGCACGCCGGCTTGCACTCCTTCTCGGTCGGCGTTGGGGTTGCGGACGCCCTGCAGGTGCCGCCGACGCACCTCTCACCGGCCGCGCACTGCTTTTGGAAGCACGGGTCTTTGATGCACTCGTTCTTGGTCTTGCTGCACAGCTGGCCCCTCGGGCAGCCGCCGCCGCAGGCCTTCTCACAGGCGCCGTTGATACAGACGAGGCCAGCCTTGCACTTCGGGTCGCACTCGGGCGCCTTCAGCTCGACGCACTTGCCGGCCTGGCACTCCTCACCATCGTCACACTGCACGTCCTCGCACGGGCCCTTCACGACCGGGGCTGAGACGGAGAAGTCGACCTTGTAGCCACCCTTGCCCTGGTCGGCGGCGATCTTGAGGTAGTAGATCGCGTCTTCCGCCACATCCCAGGTGATCTTGTAGCTCGCTTCGCCGCTCGTGATGGCGGCTTCCTCGACCGAGCTCGCGCCGTCCGAGCCGTACACGCCGAGCGTGCCCTGGACGAGATGGCCCTCGCCAAAGTCGACCTCGACGGTCGCCTTGCCACTGGCGGTCGGCTGGAGAATCTTGAAGTCGACCTTGTCCTTCTTCGCATCGATGGAGTCATCGACCTGGAGGTCGGGTGGGACGCGCGGGGATTGCAGCGTCGGGGTCTTGTCGGTGTCGACCGGGGCGGACTCGGACGGGCAGCCCATCAGAGCGATGGCGGCCGTTGACAAGGCGACGAGCGAGGCAAAACGCATGTTGAACTCCTTCCTGGGGCGGGGCCGGTTTGGGCCTTCGCAAGGATGGCGAAGCCTGGACTGCAGGCCTTCGCAAGGATGGCGAAGCCTTCACTGCAGGCCTCGACACCATCTGTACTTCTTGTCCGAACGCCGACGTGGTCGGCTTCGAAGTCTGGATGTGGCGGTGCCACATCGCGAAGAGTGGCACACCGAACCACGTCGTCCTTCGCCCGTCAACCGCTCACGCTTGAGAGCGCTCACCGGGCGTGCTAGGCAACCTCGCGCGCCGACGGCCATTCCCGTGGGCCCAAGGGTTGCTATGGGGTACGCGATCACCCTCATTCCTGGCGACGGGATCGGTCCCGAAGTCACGGATGCGACGGTCAAAGTCATCGATGCGGTGTGCCCGGGCATCACCTGGGAGTCGGTCGTCGCAGGCGTTGGCGCCATGGCCGAGCACGGCAAGCCCTTGCCGGACAACGTCCTGGCGAGCGTGCGCAAAAACCGTATCGCCTTGAAGGGGCCTATCGGCACGCCGGTCGGCAAGGGGTTCACCTCGGTCAACGTAGGCTTGCGCAAAGCCCTCGACCTCTATGTGAGCTTGCGCCCGGTCGACTCGCTGCCCGGCTTGAAGACGCGCCATGACAATGTCGATCTCATCGTGTTCCGCGAGAACACCGAGGGGCTCTACGCCGGCATCGAGCACGAGCCGGTGCCGGGCGTCGTCGAGTCGCTGCGGATCTCGACCGAGCACGCATGGCGCCGCTTCGTGAAGCACGCCTACGAATGGTGTCGCTACAACGGGAGAAAGAAGATCCACCTCGTGCACAAGGCGGGCATCATGAAGCTCTCGGACGGGCTCTTCCTGCGGGTCGCACGCGAGATCGCCGCCGACTACCCGTACCTCGAGACGCACGAGATCAACGTCGATCAGGTCTTCATGGATCTAGTGATGGACCCCACGCGCTTCGACGTGCTCATCACTGACAACCTCTTCGGCGACCTCGTGTCCGACTTGACGGCCGGGTTGGTCGGCGGCCTCGGCGTCGTGCCGGGCGCCAATATCGGCGACAAGTACGCGGTCTTCGAAGCGGTGCACGGCACCGCCCCCGACATCGCCGGCAAGGGGCTCGCCAACCCGATAGCACTCCTGCGCTCGGGCGCGATGATGCTGGCCCACATCGGCGAGCGCACGGCCGCCGCGCGCATCGAGCGATCGATCCGACAGGTACTCGCCAAGGGCGAACACCTGACCGGCGATCTCGGCGGCAAGGCGACGACCGCCGAGCTCACCCAGGCCCTCCTCGCGGAGCTCGAGGGCAGCCGCTTCACGGCCTTCGCGAAGGAACTCTGAGCCATGACGAACCCCAGCCCGGCGGGCACCCGCCAGCGCGTGACGCTCATCCCCGGTGACTCGACCGGCCCCGAGGTATGCCGTGCCGCGCTACGCCTCGTCGCCGCGACCGGCGTCGACATCGCGTGGGAGGAAGCGGCCTGCGGTAGCGCGGCCTTCGCGGCGACCGGCACGCCCTTGCCACAGGCGACCCTGGACGCTATCCGCGACACCCGCATCGCCTTGAAGGGCAAGCTCGATACCGAGGTCGGCGCCGGCTACGAGTCGCCGAACGTGCAGTTGCGTAAGGCCCTCGGGCTGTTCGCGGCGGTCCGCCCGATCAAGAGTCAGCCTGGCATCAAGAGCCGCTACGAAGGGGTCGACTTCACGATCGTGCGCGAGTGCACAGAAGACGTCTACGCCGGCATCGAGCACCAGGTCGTGCCGGGCGTCGTGCAGAGCATCAAGATAACGACCCGCACGGCATGCGAGAAGATCGTGCGACGGGCCTTTGTGGTCGCGCTGCGCGAGGGCCGCGGCAAGGTCACGCTGGTGCACAAGGCGAACATCATGAAGAAGGCGGACGGCCTCTTCCTGAGTGTCGGCAACGAGATCGCGGCCGAGTTCCCGCAGATCGCGTTCGACGCCATCATCGCCGACAACGCCTGCATGCAGCTCGTGAAGCGTCCCAACCAGTTCGGGGTGCTGGTCGCGCAGAACCTGTTCGGGGATCTGTTGTCCGACCTCGGCGCGGGTCTCGTCGGCGGTATCTCGAACGTCTGGGGTACGCTCGAAAATGACAGTGATATCGTGGTGTTCGAGTCGATCCATGGGGTCGCCAAGCACCTCGAAGGCAGAGGCATCGCGAACCCGCTGCCGTTCATCCGCGCCGCGTCGGCGCTGGTTCGGCATCTCGGTCTCGTCAGCGCTGCCGACCGCATCGACCTGAGCGTCGCGAGCGCCCTCGAGTCGGGCGTTCGGCCCATCGACCTCGGTGGCACAGCCACGACCGAAGGCTTCATCGACGCGGCCATCGCGCGGCTCGGTTAGGTCGGCTTCTGGCGGCGCGGCCTCAGTAATCGCGCGGCGAGAACGCGGTCCAGGCGGCGCGGCCTCAGTAATCGCGCGGCGAGAACGCGGTCCAGGGCGAACCGGTGTGCGACTCGAAATCGAAGTCGCCCACGAAATGCTCGCCCACGACGGCGCCGCTGCGGCGGTCGACGAGGTCGAACGCCATCTCGCCGCGCATGCGCGCGCCACGTTTCCAGCCGTAGTCGTAGAACGTGAGGGTGCCATCGGCGGCAAACGCCTGGGTCGCGTGCTTGCAGCGTCCGAGCAGGCTCAGCGACAGGTCGGCGTCGCCCTGGCCGTCGGGTCGCAGCGTCAATGTGAACACGCCGCCCGCGGCGAGCCCTGCGTCCACCGGCTCGGTCGCGTCGAGCGAGATGATGACCTGGTCGGTCTGCCCTATAAGACGCGCCGAGTTCGACATGCGGATGAGTGCTGTGCCGAGGTTCTCGCTGATGCCGGCGAAGTCGAACGACAGGTTGAACGGTTCGTAACGCTGCGAGCTGCCGATGCGCTTACAGTCATCGACCTCGAGCCAATCGCCGCGGAGCCCGCCCTGGCCCTGTTCGCAGGCGGCGAGCGTCGACCCGCAGGCGAGCGACGCGGCGAGCAACGGGAGGAGAAAGCGGCGATCGAGGGGCTTTGGCACCCGCTCAAGGTAAGGGTTTGGGGCGGGTACTTCAACGGAGCTTCTTGCTTCCCCTGCATTGTTGTGCGTGGTATGGGCCGCCGCCGTTTTGCAGCGCGTCCTGCTGCGCGGCATCCTGGTCCGGAGGTCTCGATGCGACTGCTCAAGGAACGAATCACCTCGGTCGCCAAGGGGATCGTCGACGTGCTCATCGAGAAGGAGCTGATCGACGTCGCGAGTGGCAGCCGCGGCGAGGTCGAGCTCGACGTGGAGAGCGTGCTCAAGGAGTACCGCCGCCGCGATCACGAGATCACCGAGAAGGCGCGCGACCTCGTCGCCACCCGCGGCCTCGACTACTCGCAGACCTTCAAGCTCAAGTCGAAGCTCGCCCAGGAGCATGGCTTCGGGCTCAACGATGACGCCGTCGGCTACCTCGCCGACCAGATCGTCGAGATCCTCCTCCAGTCGAACCACGTCGACGAGATCTTCGGCGAGGACACCGACCTGCGTGGTGCCATCGCGCCCGTCCTGAAGAAGGAGCTCAATGTGGACTCCGACCTCGACAAGCAGGTCAAGGCCCGCATCAAGAACCTCCAGGAAGGCACCAACGACTACGAGGTCGAGTACAAGAAGACGATGGAACAGATCCGCTCCAGCCGTAAGCTCGACTGATTCGGAATCCGCGCCCCTGCGACCATGTTGGTGGCCGCAATATCGCCTCCGGCTGCCTTGGCCAAGGCGGCAGTCGAAGCTTCGGCTGCCTTGCGAAGGCCGCGACGAACGCCGATTCGAGGCGACTGACTGTGGGGTTCCAATGGAGCGACGCTCCTTTATTGCGGCGATTGGGGCGGCGGCTCTTGCGGCACCGATGTTGGCTTCGACCGCGTTTGCCAAGCGCGGCAGCGACGAGCCGAAGACAGGCGGCGCGCACGAAGTGCCGGGCGAGGTCAACGCGACCGTGAAGCTGCCGACCTGGACGCATGGGGCGTCGTCGACCGCGCCCGATGCGATGTTGATGTTCCGCGGCAATCCGTCGCACACGTTCTACGGGACGGGGCCGGTGCCCAAGACGAAGCCGAAGGTCCTCTGGAAGCACCGGATGATCGACTTCGCGACGCTCTACTATGGCGAGCCGTTCACGTGGCGTGGCACCGGTTGGACCGGCGCGGCGATCGTGTATGCCGGCTACGTCTGGATCGGCAGCCAGGGCAAGAGCCTCTACTGCTTCGAGGCCGACACCGGCAAGATCGCGTGGCGTTACGAATTCCCGCGCCAGATCAAGGGGTCCGGCTGCTTCTGGGACGGCAGGATCTACTACGGCTGCGTCGACGACTGGCTGCGTTGCCTCGACGCGGCGACCGGCAAGGTCCTCTGGAAGCTCAACACCGGCTATGACCTCGACAGCTCGCCGAGCATCGTCGATGGCAAGCTCTACATCGCGGGCGAGAACGGCAACGCGCGGTGCCTCGACCCGCTGACCGGCAAAAAGATCTGGAAGACGTTCGTCGGCGGCATCGCTCGCGGCAAAAAGACTGGCTCGTATGGCAGCGAGACGTCGCCCGCGGTCGTCGACGGGGAGTACTACACGGCGACCTACGACGGCGAGTTGTTCTGCCTCGACGCGGCCACCGGGGCGAAGCGCTGGGTCGCCAAGACCGGCGACGACACCGACGTCTCACCGGTCGTCATGGGCGACCTCGTCTACACGGGGGCCGAGGACAAGTCGCCCTACATCTTCGCCTTTTCGCGTAAGGACGGCGCCGAGGTCTGGAAGCACAAGATGAAGGGCGGCTTCTGGGGCACACCCGCGGTCGCTGGCGACACGCTGTTCATCGGCGCGGCGGGCGGCAAGTTCGAGGCGCTCGACCGGAAGACAGGCAAGTCGAAGTGGACCTACGATCTGGGCGGTGGGACCTGGAGTAGCCCCGCGGTGGTCGACGGCAAGGTCATCATCGGCGACTTCGAAGGCACGCTCCACTGCGTCGACGCGGTCAGCGGCAGCGCGGTGTGGACCTTGAAGATCGGTGGTCGCATCCACTCGAGCCCAGTCATCATCGGGGGGCGGATCTACATTGGGTCGACGGCCGGATTCTTCTTCTGCATCGGGTAGGTCAAAGCAACGGAAGTCGTGCCCTGCTGAGTCTTGTCCCAGCACTTGGCCGGGTGCCCTTGACAACGACAATCGCGGCGGTATCACCACAGGCCACACTCTCGCTGATGAGGCCGAAATGACGAACAGCGCCGCGACCGCCCCCGCTTCCACCGACGGCAGACCTCCGCTCACCGTGATGCAGGTCTTTGACAATGCCGCGCGCATGTGGCCGAGCCTGCCCGCGATGAAGGCCAAGAAGAACGGCATCTGGGTCGAGACGACCTGGCGCGACTATCGCGACAAGGTGCGTCTCGTGGCGCGCGCGTTCATGAAGCTCGGGCTGCAGCCGCATCAGGGCGTGGCGATCATCGGCAACAACTCGCCCGAGTGGTTCATCGCCGACATCGCCGCTATCTTCGCGGGTGGCGTGCCAGCCGGGATCTACACGACCTCGTCGGCCGAGCAGTGCCAGTACATCACCGACCATTGCGACGCGGCGATCGCTGTCGTCGAGAACAAGACGCAGCTCGCGAAGTTCCTGTCGGTGCGTGAGCAGCTGCCCAAGCTCAAGGCGATCGTCGTCATCGATAGCGAGGGGGGGCAGGGCGTCGACCCGGCCAACGGCATCTTCGCGTTCGAGGCGCTCTACGCGCTCGGTGGCGAGGTGCCCGAGGCGGAGCTCGAGGCGCGGATCGCCGCGCAGAAGACCGACGAGATGGCGACGCTCATCTATACGTCGGGCACCACTGGGCCGCCTAAGGCGGTGATGATTACCCACGACAATATGACCTGGACGGCGGCCATTACGCTGCCGCTCATCGACATGCGGCCGGGTGAATCGATCCTGAGCTACCTGCCGCTGTCCCACATCGCCGAGCAGGTCGTGTCGGTGCATGGGCCGATGATCGCGGGCGTGACCGTGTGGTTTGCCGAGAGCATGGACAAGCTGCCCGACAACCTGCGCGAGGTGCGGCCGCATGCGTTCCTCGGCGTGCCGCGCGTCTGGGAGAAGATCCAGGGCAAGGTCATGGCGGCCGGTGCGCAGAACAAGGGACTGAAGAAGAAGATCGCGACCTGGGCGCGCGGCGTGGGATTGAAAGGCGGCTACGCCGAGCAGGAGGGCAAGGCCAAGCCGTTCGGGTACGGGATCGCCGACAAGCTCGTCTTCTCGAAGGTGAAGGAGAAGCTCGGTCTCGACCGGAGCCGTTTCCAGATTACCGCCGCGGCGCCGATCTCGAAGTCGACGCTCGAGTTCTTCCTTTCGCTCGGGATCCCGATCTACGAGGTCTACGGCATGAGCGAGTGCACCGGTCCCGCGACCGTGTCGCTGCCGGGCAAGTACAAGACCGCCAAGGCCGGCTTCACGCTGCCGAGCACCGAGCTGAAGATCGCCGCCGACGGCGAGATCTGCATGCGCGGGCGGCACGTCTTCGCGGGCTACCTGAAGAACGAAGAGTCGACCGCCGAGACGATCGACAGCGAGGGCTGGCTGCACTCGGGCGACATCGGCGTCATCGATCCCGATGGGTTCCTGCGCATCACTGACCGCAAGAAGGACATCCTCATCACGGCCGGTGGCGAGAACGTGGCGCCGCAGGTGATCGAAGGCATGCTCAAGGGCATCGCGGTCGTGTCGCAAGCGGTCGTGCTCGGGGATCGGATGAAGTTCCTGACGGCCCTTGTGACGCTCGACGCGGACCGCTTCGCGATCGATGCGGTGGCCGCTGGGAGCCCTGCCAAGACGGTCACCGAAGCGGCGACGTGCCCGAAGTTCAACGCCTGGCTGATGCAACAGGTCGAGGCGATGAACGATCGGCTGGCGCGCGTGCAGACGATCAAAAAGGTGACGATCCTTCCAAGCGAGCTGTCGGTCGAGGGCGGCGAGCTGACGCCGACGATGAAGGTCAAGCGCAAGGTCGTAAACGAGAAGTACAAGCTCGAGATCGCCTCGATGTACGCTGGCTCCGAGATGGGTTGATGTTCAGCGCCTGGATTTTCAGGTGCGCGGTACGAGGCCTGGATTCAAGAGGTGGTCCGGGTCCCATTTGGCCTTGAGCGCGACCAGTCGCTGGTAGCGCTCCTTGCCGAGCTGCGCTTCGAGCCAGCGCGGGCGCGTCGGCTCGAGCCCCATCAGGTAGACCTTGCCGCCCGCGTCGAGTGCCAGGTCTGCGATGCCGCGGAGCAGCGGCAGGTAGCGCGCGACCTCGAGCGTCGGGATCTCCGGTCGCACGGCGAGCATCAGCACGAGGTCGTGCGCCGGCAATGGCGCCATCGGGAAGTGCTGCGCATCGCGGCCCGAGAGCGCCATGATCGATGACCCCCGCGGCAGGTAGCGCGCGAGCTCGCTGCCGCTGATGCGGCGGTTGATCTCGTGGACGGCGGCGACACCGGCGGCGTCGCCAGGCACGATCACTTCGACGCCGGGGCAGGCGAGGGACCAGCGCCCGTCGGGTGACTCGGCGCTCTTATCATAGAGGTCGATCGTGTCGCTCTGGCCCTGACTCGCGCCGAGACCGGTGAAGTCGGCAGCGCGCGTAAGTCCCTTGCCGAGGTGACCCGCGGCCGCGCCGACCGGGGCACCGGGGCGCCAGTTGAGGCGCGCGCGCAGCCAGTCGAAGCGACCTTCGGCGACGATGATACGCGCGTCCTCCACGAAGTGATCGAGGCTCGGCCAGCCGAGCACGCGCGCGTCGAGCTCGTAGCCGCGTTCGGTCGTCTCGAGCAGGATTTCCGTGATGATGCCGAGCTGGCCGCGGCCGGCGAGCGACCAATCGTAGAGGTCGTCGCCGGGCCGTACCCGATGGCGGGTCCCATCGACCGTCATCACCATCAGCTCGCGCACACCGGCTATCTGCAGACCTTCGCGATGGCTCGCGTCACCGAAGCCGCCGACCGCCAGGGTGCCACCAACGGTCGAGCGCCAGTTGTCGGTCAGCACCAGCGGGCGCCGACCCTGCGGCCGCAGGTGACCACATAGCTCGAGCCACCAGAGGCCGCTCTCGATGCGGATGCGGTTGTCGTGCTGGTCCTCGGCGATGATGCGCTTCAACCAGCGGAGATCGATCAGCGCACCACGGTCCGCGAGCGCCTGGCCGCCAGACGAGTGGCCGGCGCCGCGCACGACCATGGGCATGCGGCGGCGCGCGCACATCTGCAGGCACTCTGCGAGCTGGGCCTGGTCCCGCGGGCGCAGCACGACCTCGGGCACCTTCTTCAGGAACTTGCCGAAGTCGATGTTCGGGCTCGTCGGGAAGTCGTCGGGCATGCGCGCCGCGTCGCGCCCGAGCAGCGACGGCACCCCGAGCTCGCGGGTCCAGAACGCCAACGCCTCCTGCGAACGACCCCGCGATGGATAGGCGCGGTGCAGCTCGGCCGCTTCGCGTTGACACCAGCTCCGCGGTTCGTTCACGAGCCCGTTCCAGAGCTGCGCATTGTCGAGTAACGGCCACGCCTCGGGCTGCGGCAACGCGCACGCAACGACCGCCGCGCGCATCGACATGAGCTCGTTCCACTCGGCAAGCGACGTCGCCGGCGCGAGCCTCTCGGGGACGAGGCCCAGGCCAAGCAGCATCACGTCGATGGCATGCGCGTCGATCCCCGCCGCGGCCGCCAGCAGCAACACCGCTGGCGCCGGCGCGGGCGGGGGCGGCACGAGTTCATTGGCGGCACCGGTCATCGCCGCGGATGGGCGGGCCTCGGGCCGCCCGAGGTCGCGTTGCGACAAGAGTCCGAGCGTCAGGTGATCACGCAGCGTCGCTTCGAGCGCCGACCAGTCGGTCGTCATGTGGACCTCACGCCAGAACGGCGTGTCGAGGCGGCGATTGAAGCGGTACTGGACGGCCAGGAACGAGCGCAACCAATCCCACTCGGCGGCGGTCTGGGCGTTCACCTTGCGCACGTTCTGGCCGGCGTCGGCGAGGAGCTCGATGAGCCGCAGGATGCCGGTCAAGGTCATCTGGAGCGACGTACGCGCGGGCGACTCGAGGCGCGCGTAGGCGTCGCCGATCGCCATCACGTTGCCGCTGATGCAGTCGCGGTGGCGACCGGGTGACAGCGGTGCGCTGCGAAAGTCGCGCGCGCCCGGGAAGCGTTCAACGAGCTCGGCGCGGGCCGCGTCGGGCGTGATGAAGCGCGCGCTGTGAACGTAGCCGACGCGTGCTTCGGTGCGCAGCGGTAGGTGCCAGGCCCAGCCGGCGTTCATCGTGGTGACGGTCGTGCAGGAGGCCTGCATGGCGGCCGGGCCGGTCGGGCCGGTCGGGCCGGTCGCGACGGTCGCGCTGAGGACCGTATCGCAGGGCAGGTCGTAGCGTTCATAAGGCACTGCGAGCGCGCCCCCGAGGAGCTGCGAGGTGGCGCCCGTGCAATCGATCCAGAGGTCATAGCCGAGCACGCGTCCGTCGCGGGTAAGTCCGCGGGCAATGGTGCCGTCGACCACCTCGAGGTCACTCAGCGCGGCCGTGATGCGATCGACTCCGACCTCGATCGCACGTTCGCGCAAGAACGCGACGAAGCGCGCCTCGTCGACGTGCCAGCCAAAGCGTGTGTCTTGAACGAGGGGGATGACCCGATCGCCGACCTTCGCGAAGGGCGCCTTGCCGGCGCTCATGAGCTGCGCGCTGACGGCGTAGCGTAACGCGTTGCCATCGTGGACCTGGGCGTCGCCGAGGTCGCCATGAGCGTACGCGTCGTTGAAGTAGGCGGGCGCCGCCAGGCCCCACTCGAAGCGCGTACCGAGTTTGAAGGTGGGCGCGACCTCGCGCTCGAAACGGGCCGGATCGACTGCGAGATAGCCGTACAGGAACGGCAGCAGCGAGGGTGTGGTTGCGAGGCAGTCGAGACGCTCGGCGGTCGCCGGCGATGCGATGAGCGTTACCTCGAGCTCGGGTCGCCACTCTTTCAGGGCCAAGGCGGTGAGGTGCCCCGCCACCCCATCGCCGACGATGCCGATGTGCGAGGGGCGGAACGGGCGGCTGTTCGAGACCTCGTCTTCGCGCGTGCGGATCATGCCCGGAAGCTAGCACGTTCCAGCGTGCCGCGGCCCCTATCGAAGTGGCGGGATCACCGCGATGTTCGGGCGGTCGAACTTCTTGCGATCGACCCCGACGACGACGCGCCCGTCGGACATGACGGCCAGGCCTTCCCACTGGGTCTTGCCTTTGCCGAGGTTGGCGGGCAACGGCCAGGTGCGCCGGCAGTCGAGCGCGGCCGAGGTACCGGGTCCCTTCTGGCCCGGGATGGGCACCGCACAGATGAGTGCCGAGCGGGCACCGATGATGAACAGCTCGTCGCCGACGCGCTCGAGGTCGGAGGCGTCCTCCATCTGCGAGAGCTCGTGCGCCTGACCGGCGACGAGGCGCTCGGGCTCGACGATGAGCTCGATGAGTGCAGCGGGGCTGGCTTGTTTGACGATTAAGATGCGTTTGCCGACGAGCGCCAGACCCTCGGCGCGGGCGTTCGAGTCGGCCTCCCAGGCGGCTGCGAGTGGATGCCCGGGCAGGAATACGATCGGCTTTCGCCAGAGCTCGGTCGCGCGATCGCCCTCGAGTGCAAAGACGAATATCTCGCCACGCTCGACCAGGACCCACACGTGACCGTCGTCGTCGACGGTGATCCCTTCGAGCTCGGAGCCGCCCGCAACCTCGGGCATCGGCAGCGCGATGCGGCGCGCCTTGGCCGGATTCGGTGCGCCCGCCTCTATCGGCATGGCGACGATGGTGCGCTCCTCGTCACCGACCGCGAGCAGCTCCTGCGCGCCGCCGGGCAGCGTGCGCAGTGCCAGACCCGACAGCTCGCTCAGGGGCACGACCAGCTCGTGCTCGGAGCGTGGCCGATCGGCCGCGCTACAGGCGGTCGTGAGCGACGCGGCGAGGGCGAGACCGATAATGACTCCGATGACGCGTTGCATGAACGTGCGCATGCTGCACCTTCGCCACGTCGGACGACAGGGGCAAACGAATTCTCGACGTCAGGGCCCTCCTTGTAAGGGGCCGGGGGGCGTGCTACCGGTTCAGGTCCGATGGCTTTTGTCGCACCCGAATCGCACGTGCCGTATCCGCGGCGTATCTTCTGCAACCGCAACCTGCGCCTCGATCGGATCCGCCACGTCGGGTTCGACATGGACTACACGCTCGCCATCTACGAAGAGTCGATGGAGCATCTGCAGGCGGAGATGGTGCTGGAGCGGCTGGCCGAACGTTACGGCTACCCGGTGACGGTGCTGCAGGCGAAGTACCAACCGGGCTTCGCGATCCGCGGGCTGGCCGTCGACATGGCGCACGGCAACGTCTTCAAGATGGACTCGCACCGCTTTGTCGGGCGCGTGTGGCATGGGGCCGGCCCGCTCGAGCGGGACCTGCGCAAGCAGATCTACACGAACCGCAAGCTGACGCCCGCGGACCCGTCGATCGTGATGGTCGACACGCTGTTTTCCCTGCCTGAGATAAGCCTCTATTGCCAGCTCGTGCAGCTCCTGCATCCGGGCCCGGTCAGCGACATCGCGGCCGGTTCGTATGAACGCCTCTGGCGCGTCCTGCGCGAGGCGATGGACGAGCTGCACCGTGATGGCACCTTGAAGGCGCGCATCCTGGCCGACGTGCCTGGCTACATCCGGCGCGACCCGGCGCTCGGCGAGACGCTTCACCGCTTTCGCTCGTCCGGTAAGCGTTTGTTTCTCTTGACGAACTCGGAGCCGAACTACACCGAGGCGGTGATGAGCTTCCTCCTGACGGGGGCGCATCCGGCCTATCCGAGCTGGCGCGACTACTTCGAGCTGGTCATCACCTCGGCGCGTAAGCCGTCGTTCTTCGGCAGCGACGAGCCGTTTCGCGAAGTCGACGACGAGCTGCGCGTGAGCGACGAGCCGGCGACCACGTTGAAGCGCGGTGGCATGTATCTCGGCGGCAACTTCCAGGCGCTCTCGCGCATGGCCGGGCTCGTTGGCGACGACGTGCTCTACGTCGGCGACCACATCTACGGTGACATCCTGCGGTCCAAGCGCTCGACCTCGTGGCGCACCGCGATGGTCATCCCGGAGATGGACAAGGAGCTCGAGAACACGGTCGCGATGCGCAGCGAGATCCAGGAGCTCGACCGCGTCGAGGAGTTCGCGTTCCAGCTCGAGCTCGATCGCTCCGCGCTCGCAATCGAAGGCATCCGCAACGCCGACCTCAATGCTCAGTTGAAGGACGTGACGCTGCGCGCGCAGGCGCTCGAGCTCGAGATATCGAACCGCTTCAACCCCGCCTGGGGCCAGCTTTTCAGGGACCGCGCCGAGCTGTCGGCGTTTGGCGCCCAGGTCGAGGACTACGCTTGCGTCTACACGAGCCGCGTCAGCAATTTCCGGAACTATTCGCCCGTGTTCTACTTCCGCTCGCCGCGCGACCGCATGTCGCACGAGCTCGCACGTTGAAGCCTCAGTATCGCCTTCGGCTGCCTTGGCAAACGCCTGCCCGCGCTCTCTCCGTCTCCGTCTGGCTGAGCGGGCTCGTGGTAGCGCTCGTTGGCGCGACCCTCACCGCGGGCTGTGCCAGCACGAGCTGGTCTGGTGCCCTGAACGAGGCATCCGACAAGCCGCTGCACGTGCGCGCCGAGCTTACGCTCATCGCGGGCGGCGACGCGGCGGCGGCCGCGACCTTGGCGGAGCAGGCGTTGTCCCAGAGTCGGCCCGGGAGCGATGCCGAGGCGCGCGCGTTCTTCGTGTTGCTTGCGGCGAGCGATGCGCTCGGCGCGTTCGAGCGGCCGTTGCCGTTTCTGCCACGGGTGCTCAGCAACGCGACCGATCCACGCGTGGCGGAGCGGGTTGCGTCCGAAGCTGGGCGTGCCTGGGGCCGGCTCGATGGTCAGAGCGCGGCCTCGCCCGAGGTGCGCGAGGCGCTGGTGGCGGTCGTGCAAACGCGTTCGGGCGACGCCTGGGAGGCGGCCCGTGCGGAGGCGCGGCGTGAGCTGGTGACCGCCGAACGGCTGCGCGCAGGTCCCGATGCGGGCACGGCCGCCGCGATCGAGGCCGGCTTCGTGCTCGCCTGGCGGCTCTCGGCGCCGTGGGGTGACGCGCCGGCGCTCGACTTCGGGCGCGCGCTCGGGCCCGAGACGCGCACGCTGGCCGCGCGCGAGCACACCGGCGCGGGCTGGGACTTGATCGCCACCGCTACGACGAAGCAGGTCTTCAGCGATGGCGAGGTCACCTTCTTCGACATGCCGGCCGGCGGCGGGGTCGGATTCGCCGAAGCGGAGCTGTCCTCGCACGAAGCGCGCAGTGTCGTGCTGCGGCTCGAGTGCAATCGCATGGTGCGGGTGTTCGTCGACGGGGTGCAGGTGCTCGTGCGCGAGGAACTCGCCGATCCGTGGTTGAGCGTTGCACGTCTGGCACTTCCGGCGGGACCTCATCGCGTCACGGTCAAGCTGGCGACGCCGGATGGCCGTGGCTTCTTCCGGCTGCAAATCTCCGATCTGGCGCCGCGCGCGGGCAGCCCGCCGACGGTCGTGAAGGTGCTGCCCCCGAGCGTGACTGGGCCGCAGGAGGTGCCGGCGCCCGGGGATGGGCAGGCTGCAGTGCGTGCGTTGCTCGATCTGGAGGAGCGCTTGTCGCGTCCGCTCTGGGATCCGGATGGCGCGCGCGAGCGTGCCGCGGTGCTCGAGGCGAGCTTCGGGCCGCACACGTCGCTCGATCTGTTGGCGGCGCGGCTGGCGCTCGGCGATACGGTCGCGCCGCCGGCTGAACGGCGCCAGACGGCGCGTGCGCGCTACGAAGCGGTCTTGGCACGGAGCCCGGGACATCCGGCGGCACGGCGTGGGCTGGCGCGCATCGAGCGCGACGAGGAACGCCCGGAGCGGGCGCTGACGCTCTTGCGGCCGGCACTGGGCGGCGTGGCGAACGACGTGCGGACTGAGCTCGACCTGCTCGATCTCTATCGTGAACGGGGCTGGGAGGCCGAGGCGCTCGCGACCGCGGATGGGCTTCTGCCGAAGGCCTCGGCGAGCCCGCGGCTCATGCAGGAGCTGGTCGATCTCTATAAGGCGTTCGGGCGCGTCGGCAAGGCGACTGCGCTGGCGAACGAGCTCGAGCAACGCTTCAGGGGGGCGGGTCTGGATCGGGTGTATGGGCTCGCGGCCGACGCCGGCAAGGCGAGCCCCGAGCTGGAGTTGAGTGTGTGGCGTGCCGAGCCGCAGCGGCACACGGCCCTGCGCACCGCGATCGCCGGCATGCGGCGCACGGGCGCCGATCTCGCGAGCATCGATCGTTACCTCGATCAGTTCCTGGCGGACCGGCCACAAGATGGCTGGGCGTTGGGTGAACGGGTGCGCGCGGCGCTCCAGCTCGGCAGCGTCGCCGACGCAAGGGAGCGCATCTTGCTGGCACTCGAATCGCATCCGGATTTTGCCCCGATGGAGCAGCTGCTCCATCAGCTCGATGGTACGCCCGAGCCTTTCGATACGCTCGAGGACGGGCATGTGATTCTCGCGCGTTGGGGTGCGTTCAAGGCGTCGACCGAAGGCTCGGCGTGGGCGGCCTATCCGATCGTGAACGTGCTCGAGCGCACGCGCGTGCTCGTTCGCCGCGATGGGTCGACCCTCGAGCTGGCCCATCGCGTGCGGCTCGTGCAGACCAAGCAGGGGGTCGACGAGCTCGGCGATGTGCGCCCGCCGGAAGGCGCGCGGCTTTTGGTGGCGCGTACGCTCAAGGCCGACGGTCGGGTGCTCGAGCCCGAGCGCACCGAAGGCAAGCCCGAGCTGAGCTTTCCCGAGCTCGAACCGGGCGACGCGGTCGAGACCGCCTGGGTGTCGCAGAGCCGCGTCGCGCCGGGCGAGGGCGGCTACGTCACGGGCGTCAGCTTCGCGTCGTGGGGCGCGCCACTCTTCGAGCTCGACGCAGTTATCAGCGCGGCGGCTGGACTCGACCTCGAAGTGAAGCGTTTTGGAGACGCACCGATGTTCTCCCGGCGCGAGCCCAGCGATGGCTCGCATGAGATCGAATGGAAGATGGGCCGCCTGCCGCCGGTCGCGAAGGAGCCGCTCAGCGTCTCGCCGCGGAGCTTCTTCCCGTTCGCCGACATCCGGGTCGTGCGTGAGGACCAGGCGCCGAAGACACGCGACGCCGAAGCGTGGGGTCGCATCGCGCGCGGCTACGCCTCGCGCCTCACCTATCTTGCGCAGCCGGGTCCGCGCCTGACCGCGCTCGCGGCGCGCCTTGGGCGCACGCGTTCACCCGCGACGGCGGCGTTCGACTGGGTCAAGACCGAGGTCACCGACCAGGAGCAGCTCAACACCTTCGAGACCGCGGCCGAGGCGGTCATCGCCAACCGCAAGGGCAACCGCGCGTTCGTGCTGTGGGCGCTCCTGCGCGCGATGCGACTCGATAGCCAGCTCCTCCTGTGCGCCCCCGAGCGTGATGGTCCGCCTGAGGATCGCGCGGCACCGACCCCGAATCCGAACCGCTTCTTCTACCCCGTGGTGACCGCCGGCGCGCAGCACTTCGATCCGTCGCGTCCCTACACGCCGCCGGGTGATCTGCCGGCCGAGCTCGGCGGTGCTGCGTGTCTTGCGCCGTTCGCCAACCCCGACGTCACCGGGTCGCCCGCGACGTTCATCGATCTGCCAGCGCAGCCGAGCGTGCCGACCTTCGAGGCCGAGCTGCGGTTGGCACTCGATGCCGATGGTAATGCCCGCGGTAGCCTCACCGGTCTCGCGCGCGGCGCCGCGGCATCCCCGTTGCGTCAGGCCTTCCTGGCCCAGGACGATGAAAGGCAACGCATCATCTTCGAGCAATGGCTTGCCTCCCTCGCGGTCGGCGCGCGCCTCCTCGGCTACGAGGTCGCCGACGCCGCGTCGGGCGAAGTGCCGATGCGCTGGACCCTCGAAATCGAGCTGCCCGCCTACGCGTCGCGGGCCGGCGATGAGCTCGTCGTGCAGCGACCGCTCAAGCCGCTCGTGCACGCCGACTTCTCGGGCGTCTCCGAGCTGGCCCAGCTCGTGTCGGCACCGAGTCGCGTCACGCCCTTGCGGATCCTGCCGCTCAGCGAGACGGTGGTGCTCGCGCTCACGGCACCGCCAGGCCTGCGGCTCGTGGCACCGCCGCCCGACATCGCGCTGCGCGGTGTCTCGCAGCGGAGCTCGATCGACGGGGGTACGTTGATCGTCACGCGTCGCATCGAGCTGCGACCGGGACGCGTCACCCCATCGGAATACGATGCCTTCCGGCGCGACATCGGTGCGGTCATCCGCGCCTTCGAGACGTCGCTGCGCTACGCACCCAGATAGCGAAAGTGCCCGGAAACGATCACTTCTTGGACCAGACGAGTCCGTTGAGGGACAGCGTCCGGTTTGGCGAGCATGCCACGCTTCTGGCGTGATGCCGATGCTGTGTTACCTTCTCCCCCGGCCTACACCCGTAGGCAGGTTTGCGGTCCCGTCGATCGCAGCCGTTATGCGGTACATTGCGCAGGGACAGGGAGGGCACAATGGCGTGGTTGGCAACCATGGTCGCGCTCTTGGCGGTGATCGGGACGACTCCATCCGGAGCAGCGCCCACCCGCTCCGCGTGCCCGACGGATGCCAGCCTCATCGGCGACCCGCCGCCTACCGGCTATCGCCAGTGGTGTGCCTATCGCGGCGGTGACGGCAAGCTCGTCTATCACGGCCACTTCTGGCAATGGCACGACAACGGCAAGCTCGAGCTCGAAGGTGACTTCGTTCGTGGCCAGCGCAGCGGCCGCTGGATCGAGTATGACCGCGATGGCGAGCGCATCGTCGACAGTGCCTACTTGGACGACGTGCTCGAAGGTCCCTACGCCGGCCGGGTCGATGGCCAGCGCATCGAGGGTCAGTTCAAGGCAGGTCTGCGCGACGGCATCTGGCGCACCTTCGATCGCGACGGCAACAAGGCGAGCGAAGGCCCCTATAAGGATGGCACACGCAGCGGCCGCTGGACCGTCTGGCTCGCGGAAGGAGCGCGTGCCGAAGGGAGCTTCCACGACGACGTGCGCACAGGGCGCTGGACGGTCTATGCCCCAAACGGTGCCAGGCGCGCCGAGGGCCCGGTCGTCGCGGGACGCCGCAAAGGCCAATGGAGCGAGTACGACAACCGCGGCGGGCTCTTCGCGAAGGGCTCCTATGTCGACGACATGCGCGACGGCAAGTGGACGATCTTCTACGCCAATGGGCAGAAGCAGGCGCAGGGCCCGTTCCGCGCCAACAAGAAGTCCGGGCTCTGGACGGAGAACGACAACGCTGGTCGCCGCTGGGAAGGCAACTACGAAGGCGGCGTGAAGGACGGCGTGTGGACCTGCTTCCATCCCAACGGCAAGCCGGCCGAGCGTGGTGAGATGGCCGACGACAAGCGCGCCAACGCGTGGACCTTCTTCGACCCGCGTGGCGAAGCCATCGCGAAGGGGCCCTATAGCGACGGCGCGCGCACCGGCACCTGGACCGAGGTCGCCAAGGACGGCGGCTATGTCGAGGGCGAATACCGGTCCGGCGAGCGCGATGGCCTCTGGGTGGCCTACACGGTCGATGGCACCGCGCGCAGTGAAATGAGCTTCTCGGGCGGCCTGCGCGTCGACAACGACGCGCCGACCTCCCCCGGGGGTGTGCTCCCCTGAGTCCGAGAGGGTCGGCGCCCACGCCCACGCCCACGCCCACGCCCTCGCCCGCGCCCACGCCCGCGCCCTCGCTCCGATCTTCAGGTGACCGTTTACGCGGTGGCGCAAGCCTCCTATACTTCGTAGCCATGAGGAACCGACCGCTCCGTCCCGCCCTGTTCTTTGTCTCGCGCTGTGGTGCCACCTTTGCGAAAGCATTTCGTCGACCTGTCGCGACCGCGCTCGCAATGTTCCTCGCTTTGTTCGCGGTTGCCGCCTCGGACCGCGAGGCCAGGGCGTCCTGCGCTGGCGTACCGATCAACGGACGCTGCGACGGCGACGCGTTCGTCTACTGCTACTTCGGCTTCACGGTCGAGGTCGACTGCGGCTGGATAGGCAAGACCTGCGGTGTGAAGTCGTTCCTGAACCTCATCCCGTATCACGGCTGCATCGACACCGACGAGGACCCCTGCAAGGGCGTCGAGTGCGGGCCGGGCTGCGGTGACTGCCGCGGCACCGACGTGTGCAATATCTATGGTCAGTGCATCGATCCCGCCGCCTGCTCGGGCACCTGTGACGGCAAGGAGTGTGGCGAGGACGGCTGCGGCAACTCGTGTGGCGACTGCGGCTCGGACTTCAGCTGTGACTACAACTTCCAGTGCGTCAGCAAGGCCCAGTGCGACCTCAACTGCCAGGGCAAGGAATGTGGCAGCGGCGGCTGTGGCCAGGACTGTGGCTACTGCGACTCGACCGAGAGCTGTGACTACAACGACCATTGCGTGCCAAAGCTCGGATGCACCCCCAACTGCGCCGGCAAGACCTGCGGTAGCAATGGCTGTGGTGGCTACTGCGGTCAGTGCAGCGAGAGCGAGAGCTGCAGCTACACGAACCAATGCGTGTCGAAGGGCGGCTGCACCCCGAGCTGCGTGGGCAAGACCTGCGGTAGCAATGGCTGCGGCGGCACCTGCGGCACCTGCCCGAGCGGGCAGAGCTGCACCGCGGCGAGCCAGTGCATCACCCCGAATGGCTGCACGCCGAGCTGCACCGGGCGTGCGTGCGGCGGCGATGGCTGCGGCGGCACCTGCGGCTCATGCGTGGCGCCCAGGACGTGCAACTTCGAAGGCCAGTGCGCGAGCACCGGCAGCTGCACCCCGAACTGCATTGGCAAGCAGTGCGGCCCCGATGGCTGCGGCGGCACGTGCGGTCAGTGCGGTTCGGGTTCGAACTGCAACTACGCCGGCAAGTGCATCGTGCCGGGAAGCTGCACCCCGAACTGCACCGGCAAGGAGTGCGGCTTCGATGGTTGTCTCGGCACGTGCGGTCAGTGCTCCGGCGGTAAGAGCTGCAACTACGCCGGCACCTGCGTGACGGCCGGTAGCTGTACGCCCATCTGCAATGGCCGCGAATGTGGGCCCGATGGTTGTCCGGGAGGCACCTGCGGTAGCTGCCCGAACGGCGAGAGCTGTGACTTCAATGGTCTGTGCGTGACGCCCGGGAGCTGTACCCCGCAGTGCCTCGGCAAGCAGTGCGGGCCCGATGGCTGCGGTGGCAATTGCGGTGTCTGCCAGCAGCAGCAGAGCTGCAACTTCGCCGGCTCGTGCGTGCTCGGCGGTAACTGTCAGCCGGCTTGCAGCGGCAAGGAGTGCGGGGGCGATGGCTGCGGGTCGACGTGCGGCGCGTGTGACGCGGGCCAGAGCTGCAACTACGCCGGCCAGTGCGTGGGCGGTGGCGCGTGCACGCCCGACTGCGCTGGCAAGGAGTGCGGCTCGGATCCATGCGCGGGCTCGTGCGGTTCGTGCGGCCTCGGTCAGAGCTGTGACTTCAACTATGCGTGCGTATCGACGGGCGGTTGCGAGCCCAAGTGCGATGGCAAGGTGTGCGGTTGGGATGGTTGCTCGGGTACCTGCGGCAGCTGCAACGAGGGGCAGAGCTGCACGTTCGCGGGCGTGTGCGTGGGCGGTCCGGACTGCGCGGCGAGCTGCGGTGGCAAGGTGTGCGGCTCGGACGGGTGTGGGGGTCAGTGCGGGTCGTGCCCGGGCGGCGAGATCTGCAACAACGACAAGGACTGCAGCCCGGCCTGTGACAATGCCGCCAACTGTGTCGGCAAGGCCTGCGGCAATAACGGTTGCGGTGGGACCTGTGGCGAATGCGGTGCAAACGCGTACTGCACGCCGTTTGGTCAGTGCCTTGCGCGCCCGTGCGAGCCTTCGTGCGCCGGCAAGGTCTGCGGCAACGATGGGTGCGGCGGAAGCTGCGGCACGTGCCAGGCAGGGCAGGGCTGCACCGGGGCCGGCCAGTGTGAGACGTCGGCGTGCGTTCCGTCCTGCGTCAACAAGGTGTGCGGGGACGACGGCTGTGCTGGGCAATGCGGTACGTGCAATGACGGCCTCGTGTGCAACGGCTTCGCATGCGTGCCGGGCAGCGCCGAGGTGGAGGCGGAGCCCGAGCCGGACACGACGCCGGTCGTCGAGACGACGCCGGACGGTCGTTTCGAGGGCGGTGGCGGCTGCGATGGCTCGGGCGGTGCGCTGCTCTACGGCTTGGCAGGCCTGCTGGTTCCACTGCTGCGCCGCCGGCCGCGAGCGTCGCGTTCGGCATGAAGGGTAGCGCACGCGACGAGGCGGCTGACGGCATGCGCCAGCTCCCAAAACTCGGAGCGGGCAACGATCGGCGCCGCGAGGTCGTGCGCCTGGGCGAAGCGATCCGCGAGCGCGTCCTTGCAGGCGGCCAGGTCCGCATGCTGCGGAGCTTCGAGCTCGCGCGCTTTCCCTATCCGACCCGCTACGGTCTGCGCGACGCGCTGAGCCTGCCGTGGCCCTACCTGTGCCTCGCAAATCGGGTGTTCGTCGTGCGCTACGACGACTTCGAGGGGCGGCTGCGAACGCTGCTGGTGTCGCCCTCAGATGTCGATGCCAATGCCGAGACGCCGTTCTTCAAGGGGCTCGTCGACGCGCTTGGACCGGCGCGCGGGGTCTTGCAGCCGCGCATCACGAAGCGTGGAATCGACGTGCTCGGGGCGCTCGCGGCCTGCGGGCTCGCGCCGGGCGATGTCGACTTCATCACCTATGATCACCTGCACACCCAGGACCTGCGACGTTGGCTCGGCAGCGCTGGTACGACGGGCCCTCAGTCCAGGCTTCGCCAGCCTCGCGAGGGCCTCTTGCCGAATGCGCGTCTCCTCGTGATGCGCGCCGAGTGGCAGTCGGTGCATGCGCTCCTGCCGCCGCAGCTGCCCTGGTATTGCCCGGGCGGGGTCGCCGGGATCGATCCCGAACGCGTCGTGCAGCTCGATGGCAGTGTCGAGCTCGGCCGCGGGGTGGCGTTGGTCGCGACGCCCGGCCATACCGAGGGCAACCACTCGATCGTGCTCGGCTGGGGCGATGGGCTCACGGTGACGAGCGAAAATGGTCTCTCGCCGGATAGTTACGCTCCTGCAGCATCGGCCATCCCGGGGCTTCGCGCCTATGCCGAGCGCGGCATGGATGTCGTCCTCAACGGCAACACGCTCGAGCGCGGGCTCGAACAGTACCTCTCGATGGTGCTCGAGAAGACGATCGCCGGGCCCTCGTCGCGTGACCCGCGCTTTCCGGCGTTCCTCGCCAGCTCGGAGCTGACGCCGGCGTGGTACGCGCCGGGGATCGCGCCCACGCTTGCGTATGGCGACGTGCAGTTCGGGGCGCTCTGATGGCGATGCTCATCACCGGCGCCGCGAGCGGCATCGGCCGCCACCTCGTCGGCGCGTTCTTGCGCCGCGGCGAGCGCGTCGCGGCGAGTGACCTTTCGCTCGAGCGGCTCCGCGACGTCGCCGCCGCCGATGGTTGGCATGGTGCGGGTCCGCCTGACGCGCTGCACATGGCCAGTCTCGATGTGCGTGATCCGGGCGCCTGGGAGACTGTCTGGGCGGCGGCCGAGGCAGCGCTCGGACCGGTCGATCGCGTGCTCAACGTGGCCGGCTACCTGGCGCCCGATTGGATCGAACACGCGCGCGACGAGGACATCGAACGCCACTTCGACGTCAACACCAAGGGCGTCGTCTACGGCACTCGCTGCGCCGCGCGCCACATGATTCCAAGGCGTGCTGGCCACATCATCAACATCGGCTCGCTCGCGTCACTCTCGCCGGTGCCGGGGCTATCGCTCTACGCCGGGTCGAAGTTCGCGGTGCGCGGCTTCTCGTTGTCGGTCGCACTCGAGCTGGCGGACAAGGGCGTGGCCGTGACGGTCGTGCTGCCCGACGCGGTGCAGACCCCGATGCTGGACCTGCAGAAGCCGCGGGCCGAGGCGGCGCTGACGTTCTCTGGTGGGCGCGTGCTGACGCCGGCCGACATCGAGGCGACCCTCGTCGAGGTGCTGCGCACGCGCCCGCTAGAGGTGGCGATTCCAGCGGCGCGGGGTGCCTTGGCGCGCTTTGCTTCGGCGATGCCAGCGCTCGGTCAGCACCTCTTGCCGCTGATGCGTGCGCTTGGCCGGCGGCGCCAGACCAAGACATGAGCACGCGCGTCTCGGTCGTGATCCCGTGCTTCAATGCGGCGAGCTACGTCGGACAGGCGATCGACTCCGCGCTCGCGCAGAGCCACGGCGACGTCGAAGTGATCGTTATCGATGACGGTTCGACCGACGGCAGCAGCGAGGTGATCGCATCGTTCGGCGCTCGGATCCGTAGTGAGCAACTCCCCCACGGCGGGGCCCCGCGCGCACGCAACCGCGGGCTAGCGCTCGCGACCGGCCAGGCGGTCACCTTCCTCGACGCCGACGACCTGCTCGCGCATGACACGATCGCCGCGTCGCTGGTGGCGCTCGCGGTCGCGCCGCAACGGAGCGTCGTCGCTGCACTTGGTGTTACCTCGTCTCGGATGGTGCCGGCTGGCGTCCGACCCCGCACGATGTGAAGCCGCCGCCCAATCGGGACCCGCTGGCCGGGTGGCTTGTGCGCCGTTATCAAGCGACGGCGTCGATGCTCTGGCCGACCACCCTGGTGCATGAACTCGGTGGCTGGGACGAAACGCTCACGAAGAACCAGGATGGCGACCTCGCGATGCGGGCCTTTGTAGCGGGCGCACGCCTGAGGTTCTCGCTCGCGCGCGGTCCCGTGCTCTACCGCCACCACGGCGCGGGCTCACATTCGATCGCGTCAGGTACGCGCGTCTGTGACGTCGATTCGTGCATCCGGGTCATTGACAAGATCGCCGCGGCCCTCCGGGCAGCTGGCCGCTTCGAGCCTTATCGTGTCTGGGTGGCGCGCGGCTATCATGAGCTCGCGCGCTTGTACTATTCGTCGCAGCCCGAACTCGCGCGCGGCGCGGCTGCCAAGGGGCACGAGCTCGCCGGCGTGCGCGCGATCTGGGGCTCCTTGCCGCACCGGATGGCGACCCTGGTGCTCGGGCTCGAGCGCAAGGAATGGCTGGCGGCGACGCTCGCCCGCTGCGGCATAGGCGATGAGCTGCGTCGGCTCAGGCGCTGATGCTTCACTTGGCGCAGCGATGGGTGGCAGGTCGCGCGTGACGCCGGCGAGCCACTGCCTGAGGCGATTGAGAGTTGTAAAAAGGGTTACGCAGGTGCGAACGGCGCTTTACAGTTCCCCCCTGGGTGCCCATGCTCCCCTCGGTTCTGCGCTACGGCGCGCCATAGTCAGAGAAGGGTTCCCGTGGTCCGCTCGCCGGCGGTGTCGGGACGAAATGCTGTGGGCAAGCGCGAAGCGCCCCCCCAAATCGCGTCGGCAGCCCCGCTTTGCGAGGCCCTCTCCGACGAAACGCACTCGAAGACGAACGGGCCCATGCCCGCGGAGCGCCATTGTCTATCCAATTCGTTGGTCGTGCTGGCCTCGGGAAGTGGCGCCTGCTCCTGCCGTTGGCCGTGGTTGCCATGGCCGCGCCGAGGGTGTCCGCGAGTGGCGGCCCGGATCGGAGGGGCCTAGAGCGCCGATCTGATTGGGCGACCCAGGAAATGCAGGGAGACGCGAGCAGCGCGAGGCGCGAGGAGGGAGCCTATCGAGCCTATGTGACCGACGAGCAACGAAGCGATGCGACGTGGATCCCTGCATTTCCGCCCGAGTCCAACCTGTTCGGCGCTCTAGCGTCAGCGTCGTCGCCTGGGCCCGCCAGTGGCCTGGCCGTGACGAACGATCTCGCGTGGGCAGCACCACGCCGTGATGCCGCCGCTCACGAGTTCGACCTGCGCTGGCGTGGCGTCGCGTTGAGTGATCTCCCGGGGACCGAGGCAGCGACGCTCGCGGAGGCGGTGCGGCTTGCCAACCCTGGGCATCTGACGACAGTCGACTCGATCACCTGGCTCGAGCGTAGCCTGACCCCCGAAGGCGGGGCGACTATGACATCGACGACTGACCTCGAGGCCTCGCCTCGGCATCTCATTCAGATCGTGGGTCGCCATCCCCGTTTCGCGACCGATGCGGACCCAAGGAGTGCGAAGAAGCCGCCCCTCGGCGTGGTCGTCGTTCGCGCGATCTTCCCTTCTGACCGGAGTGACATGCCCGAGTTCCGGATTGTGCGCGAGGCGCCGATTGCCTCGCTGGACCTCGAGATCAAGGCGAGCTTGCTCGACCGGCTGACGCTCGTCTCGGACGAGTCGTTCGGCTTCGCGCGCATCTACCCGGTTGGGGTTGGGGCGCTCGATACCGTGCGCGTGCCGGGCGAGATGTCGTCGCTCACGCCCGCGACCGAGCTCGGTCGCGTGTCGCGCGACTCGGGCTTCCTGTCGCTCAGCGCGCCGAGCTGGAATCGCGGTCTGCCGTACCTGCCATTCGAGATCCCCTGGGTCGCCAATCGCCCCGACGGCCAGCGTCGTTGGTACGTCCAGACCCGAATCGCCTTCCACGCCTTCCAGGGCCAGACCTTCTCGCGTGGCTTCAACTCGCACGGCTGCATCACGTTGCGCGACACCGACCTCAAGGAGCTCGCGGCCCTCGTCTTCGCCCGTCCGGTACCAGTGCCGCTCATCGTGCGCCCGAACCCGTTCGCCGAGCACCAGCACCCGTTCCCGCACGAGACGACTCACTTCTGGGAGCTCGAGAACCTCGGTACCACCGAGCATCCGCACATCACGCGCGGCAACCTCTACGCGATCAAGAAGGTGCGCGAGGCACCCCCAGTGGTCGCCGAAATGGTCGGCGTGTTCATGACCGGTGAGAAACACGGGGACCTGCTCGGGCCGGTTGTGGCGTATCAGACGCGGGCGCCCGCGAGTCTCGTGCCCTGAGGGAGGCGGCGCGCCCACGCCCGCGCCCTACGCCCTTACACTCAATTGGCGATGTCCCTCGCGGCGTGTTAAATCCTCGGGCGCCTATGTCGTCCTCCATCGCCGCTGACCCTCGCTTCCAAGCCTACCGTGGCGTGCTCCCGACGCTCGGATGCGACGTCTTCGTGGCTGACACCGCGCGCGTCATCGGGGACGTGCACCTCGGTGACGGGACCTCGGTCTGGTATGGCACGGTCGTTCGCGGGGATGTGTTCCACATCCGCGTCGGAGCCCGGGTGAACCTGCAGGACCTGACCGTCGTGCACGTCACGACCGGTCGTCATGCGACGCTCATCGAAGACGATGTCACGGTCGGGCACCGCGCGATAATCCACGGCGCCACCGTGCGCCGCGGGTCGCTCATCGGAATGGGCGCTATCATCATGGATGGTGCTGAGGTCGGGGCCGAGGCGATGGTCGGCGCTGGTGCGCTCCTCACGCCCGGTACCATCATCCCGCCGGCGATGTTGGCGCTCGGCTCGCCGGCCAAGGCAGTGCGCGCGCTGACCGAGGCGGAGCGCACGATGCTGCGCATCTCGGCAGCGCACTACTTCGACATCGCCGCAGTCTATCGAGAAGGACAGTCATGACTCGCTCACGTTCAGTCCTCGCGAGCCTGGTCGCGCTCGTCCTGCTCGGAATCGCGCCACCCGCCGAGGCCCAGACCTTTGGGGTCGATGTGCAGTTGGGAGGCGGCAGCGTGCTCGCCTGGGACAGCGCGGACGAGACTGGCAATGCCTTCGGCGGCGTGCTGCTGCTCGACGTCGACGCGTTCGCGGTCGGCCTCGGCGCCGCCGCGGTGATGCCCGACTCCCGCCTGCAGGGCCAGTTCGGCGCGTTCTGGGCCGAGGGGCGCTGGTACTTCCTCGGCAGCGACGGCCTCTTCGCGCCCTACGGCGTCATCGGGTTCGGAGTCGCGTTCGCCGATGGGTTCGAGCGCAGTGGCACCGGCTTTATCCCCGCGCGCTGGTCATCCGACATCGGGCCGGTCGCCATGGCGGGCGCCGGCATTCGCTTTGGCGAGGCCACTGGGATGTATCTGACAGCCGATGTAAGGGCTTGGAACCACAGCCATCTCGGGATCCAACTAATCGCGGGCTACCGCTTCTTCTAAACAGTGTCGGATGGCGAAGCAGACAAGTCGTGAGGCAAGGAGCGACTGAAGGAAGCGCGGAGCCGTACTCGTCTTACGGCGCACAAGCGACCGAAGGAGCGACGCTGCATCCCGGTTCGGATCCGAAGCCAGGCGACGCTGTTCAAGACGGGTCCAGCCGCAGCGAACGCTCGCATTGCCGTGAGCCCGTCACAACGCCGATGGGCAAGGGCTCTCATGTGCACGGCGCCTCGGGCCCACTTGCGCGGGTTCAGAATCTATGACCATCTTGGAGTGTCCAGGGTCGGTTTCGCATGCGCTTGAACGCGAAGGATCTCGCTCATCTAACACTCGTCCCCCGCCCTTCGTTGGAGGGGTTGGCGCCGGGGCCGGCTGGGCTTTTTCTGTGGGCCACTGATGACCGGGTCGTGCCGGCACGGCTGCGTTCCGCGTTCGCGCGCGGCCATTGGGTGACCGGGGTGCGGCTCTTGTTCCCCGATCCGCATGGGGTACCGCGCCTGACGCCGCGCGATGGTTGGTGGCTCGATGCCGGCGCGGCGGCGACCGAGCTCGCGAGCATTCCGCTTTCGCACCTTGCACGCCTGTCGCCTTCGGTCGGCGTCTGGGCGCTGGCCGCCAAGTGGACGATAGAGCTCGTCGAACGGCAGCAGGTCGTGCCCTCGCTCGTGCCAGGAACGGCGGACATCGCGGGCGAAGCAGAGAGCGAAACCCCGAGTGAGGCGTTGGCGCAGTGGCGGGTCGCCCCCGTGCGGCTCGAGGATCGCACGCGCCTCCAGGCGTTGGCGCAGGCGCTACCGGGCGTCGCGCGGGCGTGTCCGATCGAGCCGCCGCAGCAGCGGACGAATGGCTCGGCGGCCGAATCGAAGACCGGACGTCACACGCGTCCAGGGGTTGCGGGCCCGGCCACCGACAAGAACGATCGAGCCGATCCACGGGCCGCCGAGCGCCAAGCGGCGCCGAGCGCGATCGTTCGCACCGCGGCCGCGGCCCTCCAGGAGTTCGCGGACGCAGCGGCCGACGGACTCTTGCGCGCAGCGACCGAGGCCGAAGCGCCCAAGCACCCGCCGGGCACCGCGCAGACCTGGGCCATCCGGCTCGAGTGCGCGCTCGCGGGGCCCAACCCGCGCTTCGAGCTGCACGGCATGCTCGAGTCGCACATCCCAGAGAACCTGCGCCAGTGGACCTCGCCCGCGACCGCGGTGGGGGCCACCGGGCGACCCGTCATCGGCTTCCGGATCGCCGAACCGAAGAACGCGCGTGGGCCCTGGCTCCTGTCCTATCACCTGCATCCCGATGGGGGCGTCGAGCGCATCCCCGCCTCCGAGCTCGCCAATCCGTCGCCGGGCGTGCGTGAGGTAATAGCCCGCATGACCTTCCCTGAGGAGACGCTGCTCGAGGCGCTCGGGCGCTGCGCGAACGTCTTCCAACCTATCGCGCGTTCGCTCGTGCACAAACTGCCAGCGTCGATCTCGGTGTCGGCGGCCGAGGCGTGGGACTTCATCACCTCGAAGGGTGTCCAGCTCGAGCGGGCCGGCTACGTGGTCGAGGTGCCGGCGGCGCTGTCGAAAGTCGGGCATCGGCGCGTGCGCCCACGCATGCGCCTTGGGGTCGAAGACGACGGCGGGCCCGGTGCCAGCGGGCGGACGGGGCTACTCGCAGGGCTCGTCAACTATCGCTGGGAGGCGTGCCTTGGCGAGGACACGCTGACCGCCAACGAGTTCCAGGAGCTCGTGAAGTCGAAAGCGCCGCTTGTGCACCATCGCGGGCAGTGGGTGGCGATCGACCCGGGCGACGTTGCGCGGCTCCAGGCGCTCATCGGCGACGCGAAGCAGGGGCGTGGCCAGATGGACGCGGCCGAGGCGCTGCGGCTGGCGTTGACAGGCGCGGTCGGCATGCCCGAGGCACCGGACGCGCTGGCCGAGGTCGTGTGCGAAGGCGACGTGCAGCGCTCGCTCGCGGCGTTGCGCGGCGGGGTCGAGCAGGGACCGCAAGACATCGACCCGCCGTCGACATTGAACGCCCTTCTGCGGCCCTATCAGCGCCGGGGCTTTTCGTGGTTGCGCTCGATCACCGACCTCGGGTTCGGGGCGTGCCTCGCGGACGACATGGGCCTTGGCAAGACCGTACAGCTCTTGGCCTTGTTCGCGGATCTCACGAGCCGGCCGCCGCTCGGCAGCGCAGGTGAGGCGCCACGCTTCCTGGTCGTCTGCCCCACGAGTGTGCTCGGCAACTGGCGGCGCGAGATCCGGCGCTTCTTCCCGTCGCTGGGTGTCGTGATGCATCACGGTCCGGGGCGCGCGCATACGCTTGCCCAGTTGGCCGAGCGCATTCGCCATTCCGCCGCGCGGGTGTCGAGCCCGGTGTGCGTGTTGACGTCGTATGCGCTCGGACGGCGCGATCGCGAGCTGCTCGCGAAGGTCGTCTTCGAGTGCGTCGTGCTCGACGAGGCGCAGAATATCAAGAACCCGGACGCGGCCCAGTCACAGGCGGTGCGCCTCTTGTCGGCGCGGCGGCGGGTCGCCCTGACAGGCACGCCGGTCGAGAATCGGCTGACCGAGCTGTGGTCGATCATCGACTTCCTGAACCCGGGGCTGCTCGGCGGGCAGACCGCATTCAAGCGGCAGTTCGCGGTGCCGATCGAACGCTATGCCGACGAGGCGGCCGCCGACCTCCTGAAGAAGGTGACGGCGCCGTTCGTGCTGCGGCGCATGAAGGCCGACCCGACGATCGCGCCCGAGCTGCCCGACAAGATCGAGACGACGCGTTACTGCCCGCTCACGCGCGAGCAGGCGGCGCTCTACCAGACCACCATCGACAAGGCCCTCGAGGACATCGTCGGGCTCGATCTCGGCAAGGAACGGCGCGGGCGGATCCTGGCGATGCTCACGCAGATAAAGCAAATCTGCAATCATCCCGCACACTTCCTGAAGGACCAGATGGTTTCGCCGCAGCGCTCGGGCAAGCTCACGCGCCTCCTCCAATTGATCGACGAGGTGTTCGAGAACGACGCCGCTGCGCTCGTGTTCACGCAGTACCGCGAGATGGGCAACATCCTCGAGAAGGTCCTGAGCGAGCGCATCGGCCAGCCCATCCCGTTCCTGCACGGCGGCCTCTCGCGCCAGCAGCGTGACGAGATGGTGATGTCGTTCCAGACCCCGACCGGGCCGCCGATCATCATCGTGTCGTTGCGCGCGGGCGGCACTGGATTGAACCTCACGCGCGCCAACCACGTGTTCCACTATGATCGATGGTGGAACCCCGCGGTCGAGGACCAGGCGACCGATCGCGCCTTCCGCATCGGCCAGACGCGCGACGTGACGGTGCATCGCCTGGTGTCGCAAGGCACGCTCGAAGAGCAGATCCATCAGCTGCTCGAGGACAAGCGCATGCTCGCCGACAAGGTCGTCGGCGAAGGCGAGACATGGCTCTCGGAGCTCGACGACGACGCCCTCAAGTCGCTCATCGCGCTCGGTCAGGACGCGGTCCTCGACGACGCGCCCGAGGGGCGTGGTGCGGCCGAGCACGACTCCGAGGAGGCCATCGCTTGAAGGACAAGCGCCCCGAGTCGGTGCGGCGCGAGCGCACGACAGGTCCCTCGGCGCGGCCGGGCGAGCGCGTCACAGGTCCGTCGCAACGACCGGGCGAGGGGGCCGCCGCGAAGTCGGCAGAACCGCGCCCGGCGCATGACGACAGTTGGATTCAGGCGCGCTGGCTGGCGCCGATCCTCGATTTGCCGGAGCTGCGCCAACAGGTGCGACGTGGCCGGGTGCTGGCGCGCAAGGCGGTGAAGGACCTCAAGATCCGGCCCGGGTTCTTGTCGGCCGAGGTCGCCAGCGACTCGGGCGAAACGCACAGCGTCAAGGTGCGCATGGATCCGATTGACGGCCCGACCTGGGTCGCGGTGATCGAGGCCATCTCGGCCGAGGCGGCGTTGGCGGCTGACCTCATCCGCGGGCGCATGTCGGAACGGCTCGCCGAGATCTTCGAAGACGCGGGCCACGACCTGTTCCCGTTCGACCTGCGCGACGTGTCGAGCTACTGCTCGTGCCGTGAAGACGCCAAGGTCTGCACCGGCGCGGTCGCGACCCACATCCACTTCGCCGAGGTGATCCAGGCCGACCCGATGAAGCTCCTGACCTTCCGCGGGCGCGACAAGGCGTGGCTCGAGGAGGAGGTGCGCGAACGCCGTGGTGGCTCACCGGCGCCGCAGCGCAGCGCCTCACGGCCGAGCGCGTCCGAGGGGTCGCGGCGCGAGGCGAGCGCCGCCAAGTCGTCCAAGAGCGGACGTCAGAGTGAGCGGTCGGGCGAGGCGAGCGAGCCCGCGATCGCGTTGAAGGACGGCTTCTGGGTCCGCGGCGAGCTGCCGACGCTGACGTTCCGCCTCGAGAAAGAACGGCTCACCGAAGACGAGGCGTTCCCGATCGTACGTGCCCTTGGACCGGGGCCCGGCGAGACCCCGCCCGAGGAGGTCGCGGCGGCGCTCTATCCGGTGTTGCGCACGGCGCGTCTCAAGCTCGACCACATCCAGAACCGGGTCGAGCACGAGAGCGAAACGCCGCCGCCCGAGGTCGAGGCGGTGCCGGCGCCGGAGCCGCTCGATGAGGTGCTCATGTCGGCGGCCATCCGCCAGGGGCAGCTCACGACCACGATGGTCGCGCAGGCGCTGGGCGTCTCGGCCCGCGAGGCGCGCGAATATCTCCAGTTCCTCGTCACGGCTGGCAAGCTGGCGATCGTCGGCAAGGCACGCGGCACCCGCTACGTGCCGATCGTCGCGGGCGTGCCCGTGGGCGGCGAGGGGGTCGACATCCCGAACGGCACCTCCAGCGCGTTGCCCGTGACCGAGCGCG
>Ga0105049_10000583_pt1 | contig 40549 bp, 35 predicted proteins | sample MAT06_FD_78087 | JGI IMG/M metagenome (GOLD analysis project Ga0105049, IMG submission 78087) | Freshwater microbial communities from Lake Fryxell liftoff mats and glacier meltwater in Antarctica - MAT-06 | ecosystem: Environmental > Aquatic > Freshwater > Ice > Liftoff microbial mat | place...
CACCCAACGCCGCTTGATCTTCGCTCACATCGATGAGCCCGGCTACACCAATGACCTCGCCTGCTACCAGCAACACGGTGGCTACGAGGTCATGAAGAAATCGTTTGCCCGGAAGCCGGAGGAGTTGATCGATGAAGTGAAAAAATCCGGCCTGCGCGGTCGCGGTGGCGCGGGTTTTCCGTGCGGCGTGAAGTGGACGCTGGTCGATCGCAAGAGCGGCAAACCGATTTATCTCATCGTCAACGCCGACGAGTCCGAGCCCGGCACCTTCAAGGATCGCTACATCATGCATCAGGATCCGCACCAGCTGATCGAGGGCACGATGATTTCCTGTTTCGCGAACAACGTGAAGCAGGCGTACATTTATATTCGCGGCGAGATGCCGCATGGCGCCCGCATTTTGGAGAAGGCTATCGCCGAGGCCCGCGCGGCCAATCTCGTTGGTCCGAACATCCTCGGTTCGAACTACAGTTGCGAAATCTACGTGCATCGCGGTGCCGGCGCGTACATTTGCGGCGAGGAAACCGGCCTGATCGAATCACTCGAAGGCAAGCGCGCCAACCCGCGCATCAAGCCCCCGTATTTCCCCGCCGTCCTCGGCCTTTATCAGTGTCCGACGATCGTCAACAACGTCGAGACGCTCTGTCATGTGAAGCTCATCGCCGACATCGGGGGCGAGGCCTACACGAAGATCGGCACGCTCAACAACACCGGCACGCGCATTTTCTGCGTCTCCGGCCACGTGCAGCGTCCGGGCTATTACGAATTCGAAGCCGGCAAGATCACGATGGGCCAGTTGCTCAACGAAGTCTGCGGCGGTCCGCTCCCCGGTCGTACGTTTAAGGCCGTGATTCCCGGCGGTTCGTCCGCGAAGATTCTCCGTTTCGGCGAACGCTTCAAGGGCAAGCGCAAGGTTGGCGCCGAGATGGTCGACTACGATTGGGGCGTCGAGGATGTGCCGATGGATTTCGATTCACTCGGCATGATCGGCACGATGGGCGGCTCCGGCGGCGTGATCGTGATGGACGACACCGTCAACATGGTCGAGGCCCTCGCCAACATCAACGCGTTCTACTCCCACGAAAGTTGCGGCCAATGCACCCCGTGCCGCGAAGGTTCGCTGTGGATGAAAAAAATCACGACGCGCATGGTGCACGGCGAGGCGCGTGAGGCTGACGCGGCGTTGCTCAAGAATGTCGCCGATCAGATTCCCGGTCGCACCATCTGCGCGTTCGGCGAAGCCTGCTCCTGGCCGACCCAAAGCTTTCTCGCGAAGTTCGGCGACGAATTTAAAACCTATCACGAGACCAAGCAGACCGCGAAACCCGAAGACGCGATTCCGCTGATCTGAGTTTTGCACCACTAATCCACACTAATGATCACTAATAAACAGCCGACAAACTTGCCGCCATTAGTGCTTATTAGTGTCCCTTAGGGGTAAAAAATTTTCTCGTAATGATTGCTCCAGCCAAACCCGATCTAATCACCATCAACATTGATGGCCGGGAAATCGCTGTGCCTCGCGGCACGAATGTGATCGAAGCGGCCAAGCAGATCGGCACGGAGATTCCGCATTATTGCTATCATCCGAAGCTGACCATCGTGGGCAATTGCCGGATGTGTCTCATCGAAATGGGCATGCCGGCGATGGATCCCGCGACGAAGCAGCCCCTCATCGATGTGGCCACGGGCCGGCCCAAAATTAACTGGATTCCCCGGCCTCAAATCGGATGCGGTACCAACGCCTCGCCCGGTCTGCATATCCGGACCAATACGCCGATGGTGAAAGATTGCCGCGAGGGCGTGACGGAGATGTTGCTTATCAATCACCCGTTGGATTGCCCGATCTGCGATCAGGCCGGCGAGTGCAAACTCCAGGAACATTCCACCGCGTACGGTCGCGGTTATTCGCGCTTTGTTGAGCAGAAAAACGTAAAGCCCAAGCGCACGGAGCTCGGGCCGCGCGTCACGCTCGACGACGAACGTTGCATCCTCTGCTCGCGTTGCATCCGTTTCACCAAGGAAATCGCGAAGGACGACGTGCTCGGTTTCGTTGATCGCGGCAGCCACAGCACACTCACCTGTTATCCCGGCAAGAAGCTCGAGAATAATTACTCGCTCAACACCGTCGATATCTGCCCCGTCGGCGCGCTCACCAGTACGGATTTCCGTTTCAAGATGCGCGTGTGGTTCCTTAAGCAGACGCCGAGCCTCGACATCGAATCCTCCGTCGGGGCCAACACCGAGGTCTGGAGCCGCGAGGGCGTGATCTATCGCATCACCCCGCGGCGCAACGACGAGGTGAACGATACTTGGATGGCCGACTCCGGTCGCGTGTTGTACAAGGATCTGAAGACGCCCAATCGTCTGCCGGTGCTCGCTGAACCCGAGTTGCCCCTGCCTGATTTCGAGATCGCCCTCAAAGCCGCCGCCAACCTGCTGCGCTCCGATTCAGTGGTCATCGTTACTTCCGGCCGCAGTACGGTGGAGGAGCAGTTTCTTACGAAGCAATTGGCCGAGGCGCTCAAGGCGTCCGTTTATGCGCTCAGCCGCGTTGGTCAGGGTGATTCAATTCTCGTCTCGGCCGACCGTAACCCGAATATCCGCGGTACCCTCGTCAATGGTCTCCTCACGAAATTACCGCATTCCGGCGACATGAAATACGCCGATTGGAAGGCTCCCGCCAAGGGCGTCACGGTGGCGAAAACCTATGTCGGCGGACTCATCCAACTTTCGGACGACATCAATGCCGGCAAAGTGAAGGTCGTGCTTTCTGTCGGTGAAGATTTAACGGATGCCGGTTTGATCCCTGCCCAAATGAAACGGGTTTCCATTATCTATCTGGGGACGAATCAGAATCGCACGAGCGAGGCGGCCAAGGTCGTGATTCCGACGCTGCACCCGCTCGAAAAGCAGGGCACGTTCATCAATCAGCAATTCCGCATCCAAAAATTTGCCAAAGTCGTGCCCGGTCCAGTGGGCGCGACCGACGATCTCGTGGTACTCAGTCGGCTGCTCGCTGCGGTCGGTGGCGGTTCGCTGCCGTCGGACGTGACCGGTCTCTGGCCGCTGATTTCCGCCGGGGTAAAGACGCTGGCGGGCCTCAGCTACGCCACCATTCCGGCCACCGGCGCGTTGCTCGATTCCACGCCGTGGGCCGATCTGCCGTTTACCGAGGGCGAGACGCTCCACTATAAACCCGCGATTGTGCCCGTCGCGCTTGAGCCGGAAAAACCCGCGACCAAACCAAGGGCGAAAGAATAACATGATGTTCGAAATCCACTGGCTTGAGGTAGGGACGGACCGCTGGGCCGTCCGCGAATGTCGTGACCACACGTCTCACCCTTTTATCTCTTGTCGGGCCGCCGCTGGCCGGCGTGCCGCGGACGAGGCAGGGCGACCAGCGCCAGCCCTACAAAATCTGATGTCATGATCGAACTCTGGTTCAATCTTCCTCCGCTCGTGCAGATGCTCATCAAGGGTCTGCTGGTGATCGGCGTGATTTTCCCCATCGGCGGCGCCTGCTCGTTAGTGGAGCGCAAAGTTTCCGCGTGGATGCAGGGTCGCCCCGGTCCCAATCGCGCGATTCCTTTCTGGTTTGCCTGGGTGCCAGTGATCGGCCCGTTCCTGCAAAAACTCGGCGTGTTCCATCTCATGGCGGACGGCGGCAAGATGTTCTTTAAGGAAGATCCGGTCCCGGGCCACGTGAATAAATTCTATTTCACCATCGCTCCGCTCGTCGCGATGATTCCCGCACTCACCACGGTCACAGCGGTGCCGTTCGGCGCATACCTCGACAGTGCCGGTCAACTCGTCCCGGTCGTCCTCGCGAATCTCGATGTCGGCATCCTCGCGGTCTTCGCGGTTTCCTCGCTCGGCGTTTACGCGCTGATCCTCGCCGGCTGGGCCTCGAATTCCAAATATCCGTTCCTCGGCGGCGTGCGTGCCTCCGCCCAACTCATCTCGTACGAGCTGTCGATGACGCTCTCCGTGCTCCCCGTTTTCCTCTGGGTGAACGCTCCGGGCGGCAGCGGCAGTCTGAGTCTCTTCAACGTCGTGCAAGCTCAGTCCGGCGTCGGCCTCGCGTGGGATAGCATCTGGTTCGGTATCTCGATGCCGCTCTCGGCGATTATCTTTCTCGTCTCGCTCTTCGCTGAAACCAACCGTCTCCCGTTCGACATGGCGGAAGGCGAAGCTGATCTCGTCGGCGGTTTTCACACCGAATACGGCTCGTTGAAATGGGGTTTGTTCTTCGTGGCCGAGTACGCACACATGCTCGTCGGCTCCGGCGTGTTTGTTATTCTCTTCCTCGGTGGCTGGAATCCACTGCCTGGTCTGCCGCTCGCGACTGTGGCCGGTTGGCTGCATCTTACCGGACAGCCGATCATACTCGGTCTGCTCTCCATCGGCATCTTCCTCGGAAAAACGCTGTTCCTTATCTTCGTGTTCATGTGGGTGCGCTGGACGGTCCCGCGTTTCCGCTATGACCAGGTGATGAAACTCGGCTGGCAGAAACTGCTGCCCCTCGCTATCGGCAACCTCATCTTCTACGCGCTCGTCATCGCGTGGATCCAGACTAGGAATTAACCCCAGATTTCACTGATGATCACGGATAGAAAACAAAACCACGATGCCTGTCATCCCTCCGGTTGGAGGCGGGGTGCCCTCACCCCGCGAGGTACGGTGGGTTTTCCTCCGTGCTTCTGCGCGTTATCCGTGGTTAAACCCTAAAATTCTCCCATGGCCTACGTCGTCGAACGCAAACCTCTCACGCTCGCAGAGCGCTTCTACCTCCCGCAGATTTTCGCGGGCATGTGGGTGACGTGGAAACGCATCTTCCGGCCAACCGTCACACTGCAATATCCCGAAGAACGTCCGGCGATCCCGCCCGGCTATCGCGGCGTGCCGACGCTCGTGATGGATCCGAATGGTCGCGAAAAATGCGTCGCCTGCCAGCTCTGCGAATTTGTCTGCCCGCCCAAAGCGATCCGCATCACGCCCGGCACCGTCCCCGCCGACCAGCCCGAGTGCACGCACGTTGAGAAAGCTCCGAAGGAATTCGAAATCGACATGCTGCGGTGCATCTATTGCGGCCTGTGCCAGGAAGTCTGCCCCGAGGAGGCGATTTTCCTTCAGAACCAGTATTCAATGGTCGGCTACACTCGCGCTGAAATGGTCAACGACAAGGCCAAGCTCTATGAACTCGGCGGCACCTTGCCCGACCAGCATTTCAAGTGGGACAAAAAGAAATCCGCCGAGGAACACGGCAACGCGCACTGATGAACAATTCAAGAAGCGAGTATCGAGTAGCGAGGAGCGAGCATCATGCCGTGCTGGCGACGGACGGGCTTGTCCTCCTCACTTCTCGCTCCTCACTTCTCGCTCCTTTCAGCCTCAGCCATGTCTGACACTCTCTTCATCCTCTTTTCGGTGCTCACGCTCGCCTGTGCGGCGATGGTCGTGGTGAACAAAAACGCGGTTAACGCCGCGATGTTCCTGCTGCTGTCGCTCGTCGGCATGGCCGGACTCTTCATCACGCTCGATGCTGCGCTCCTGGCCTTCGTGCTGATCTTGGTTTACGCTGGCGCGGTTGTGGCGCTCTTCCTTTTCATCGTCATGTTGCTCGACACCAAGGGCACCACGAAGAAGTTGAACAAGCTGACCATAGCCGCTTCAGGTTTCGGCGGGCTGCTGCTGCTCCTGAGCGTCAATTTTATATTCAAACGCATGCAGTTGCCGACTCCGGTGGTCGGGGTCGCGATTCCTTCATTTAAGAACTACGCCGAGCAGCTCTTCACGGTTTATTTGCTGCCAGTGCAAGTCGTCGGATTTCTCCTCCTGATCGCGATGCTCGGTGTGATCGTACTCAGCAAAAAATTCAAAAACACGGAGGCGGCCAAATGATCCACGCCAGTCTCAACGCCTACCTGCTCGTCAGCGTTCTGCTGTTCATCCTTGGTTTTTTCGGCGTGCTGCTGCGCAAGAACACGCTCGTGATTTTCATGTGCTTGGAGCTGATGCTGCTCGCCTCGACGCTCGCGCTGGTCGCTTTCTCGAAGTACAACGGCACGCTCGATGGGAACGTCTTCGTGTTCTTCATCCTCACCGTCGCTGCCGCCGAGGTCGCCGTCGGCCTCGCCATCATCGTCGCCCTCTTCCGCCAGCGCCACACGGTGCAGGTCGAGGAGCTGAATTTCCTGAAGAACTGAACCGAATTCTTTAACCACTAATCCACACTAATTATCACTAATCATGAACGATTCATCCCCTGCTTTTCCGGGCTTAGTGTTCATTAGTGTGACTTAGTGGTTACCTCCTGTTTTTGTCGATGGCTCCTCTCCAAACCGCTCTCCTCATCCTTCTCCTGCCGCTCGCTTCGGCGGTGGTGATCGCGTTGTTTTTGCGCAAACATGGCGCGCTGGCTTCCTATGTTTCAACTGGCGCGGCCGGTGCGCTGGCCGTGTTGTCGCTTCAATTGATTTTCGGCGGTGCCCACAATATCAACGCCTCGATGGAGTGGCTGAGCTTCGGCGACTTCACCGTGAAGCTCGGGATCAAGTTCGACGATCTCGCGGCGCTGATGCTCTTCGTCGTCAGCTTCGTCGGTTTCCTGATTCACGTTTTCTCGCTGGGCTACATGCACGACGACGCAGCTCGTGCGCGGTTCTTCGGTGGCTTGTCCATCTTCATGTTCTCGATGCTCGGCATCGTGCTCGCCGACAATCTGTTCATGATTTTCATTTTCTGGGAGCTGGTCGGTTTCAGTTCCTGGCTGCTGATCAATCATTATCACGAGAAGCAATCCGCCGCCGATGCCTCGAAGAAGGCCTTCATTGTCAATCGCGTCGGCGACTTCGGTTTCCTGCTCGGCATCATCTGGGTCAACTCCCGCTTCAACACGACCAATCTCACCGAGCTCGCCGCCATGGTTGGCGACGGCGGCGTAGTCGTCGCCACCGGCATTCCGCTACTGTTGTTCTGCGGTGCGATGGGCAAGTCCGCGCAGATGCCGCTGCAAGTGTGGCTCCCCGACGCGATGGAAGGCCCGACGCCCGTCTCCGCGCTGATCCACGCCGCCACGATGGTCGCCGCCGGTATTTACATGCTTTGCCGGATCAATTTCCTGATGGTGCCGGATGCGCTCAACGTGATCATGTGGATCGGCACCGCCACCGCCCTCTACGCCGCGCTCTGCGCCGTCGTGCAGAGCGACATCAAAAAAGTCCTGGCGTACTCGACGCTCTCGCAACTCGGCTACATGGTCGCGGCGTTCGGGCTGGGGTCGATGGTCTCCCATGAAGGCTCCATACAGATTGCCGATGGCAACGCTATCGGACCTGCACACCCACTATTTGCAGCCGGCGTCGGTGCAGCGATGTTTCATCTGACAACCCACGCCTTTTTCAAAGCGCTGCTTTTCCTCGGTTCTGGTTCAGTCATTATGGGCTGCCATCACGAGCAGAATATTTTCCGGATGGGCGGACTGTGGAAGAAGATGCCGATCACCTTTGTCACTTTCACGATCGGTGTCGCGGCGATCATTGGGTTTCCATTCCTTGCCGGTTTCTACTCTAAGGACGCGATTTTGTATCTCGCGATGAAGAATAATCCTGCGATATTTGCGTTCCTCGCATTCACCGCTGTGCTGACTTCGTTCTACATGATTCGCATGTGGAAACTCACTTTCTTCGGTGAAGGTCGTTCCAAGGAAGCCTCACACGCTCATGAGAGTGGACTAACGCTGACCTTGCCGCTGATCGTGTTGGCCGTGCTTGCTGCGATTGGCGGTTACGCCGGTGTCTACAAGAAACTAGCCGGTACTGTTGCCGATCTCGTCCCCGAAGCTCACGGCTCCGCTCACACCACGATTCTCCTCGTCTCACTGGCCGTCATGTCCATCGGTGGTTTCTCCGCGTGGTTCTTCTACAAGAATGCGGCGGTCGACACGCTGGAAGAGAAATTCCGTGGCGTGTTCAACGGCCTGACGAAGCTCAAAGAGTCGTTTGATAGCGTCTACAATTATTACGTAGCAAAGATTCAGCAGCGCTTCGCCTTGCTCCTGAATTTTATCGATCACGTCATCTACCAGGGTGCGATTCAGTTGTTGGCAAGTTTCGTCGGCCTGCTCGGCTATGGCGCCCGCGCCCTCTACGTCGGCAGCATCCACGCTTACGTCTACTGGTTCCTGCTCGGCCTCGGGCTCCTCTGGGCCTTCGCCGCCGGCATTTTCTAACCACTAATCCACCCTAATAATCACTAATTATGAAACGCCTGGAACTCTTTCTGTCGTCCATTTCCGTTAATCACGGATTGGCTTCATTAGTGTCCATTAGTGTCCATTAGTGGTTTCCTGATCTCTTACTGTTCATGCCTGACAACGCCCAACTCCTGCAACTCGCGATCGCTACGCCGCTCCTGGCGGCGCTCGTCATCGGTCTCGGGCTACCCAAGCGTTTCTCGATCAAGCTGGCCGCCGTGGCCTTCATCGTGCCAGCCCTGATCGCGCTCTGGCTCTGGTCGCAGTTCCAACCCGGAGCGGAGAACGGTTACGCTTTCACCAGCGATCATGCCACCGGCCTGACGCAGTTCGGGATCAGTCTGAAACTCGGCCTCAACGGTGTCGCTCTGCCGATGTTTGTACTCGCTGGCATCGTCGGTCTCGCCGCCGGACTCTACGCGCTGCAGGCCAACGCCGAGCGGCTGAAAATTTATCTGATGCTCCTGCTCATCATGCAGGGCGGTCTCTTGGGGACGTTCGCCTCGATCGATATTTTCTTCTTCTATTTCTTCCACGAGCTGGCACTCATCCCGACGTTTATCATGGTCGGCATCTGGGGCGGTCGCGACCGCAACTATGCGGCGATGAAGATGACAATCTATCTGACCGTCGGCGCGATGCTCTCGCTCGTCGGCTTGATTGCGATTTATGCCCAAAGTCCCGGGCACTCGTTCGATCTCATTTCCCTGCGCCACGAACTAGCCAGCCAGCCGATCACCGCCACCGCGCAACGTTACATCTTCGGCCTGCTGATGTTTGGTTTCGGTACGCTGGTCTCGATCTGGCCGTTGCACACGTGGGCTCCGCTCGGCTACGGCGCGGCGCCAAGTTCCGCCGCGATGCTGCACGCGGGTGTGCTCAAGAAATTCGGCCTCTACGGGCTGATCCAGATTGCGCTGCCGTTGTTGCCCATCGGGGCCGGGTGGTGGGCCTACAAACTCGCGCTGCTGGCCGCGCTCGGTAATATTCTCGTCATCGGCTTCGTGACCATCGCCCAGCGCGACCTGAAACAGATGATCGGCTACAGCTCGGTCATGCACATGGGCTACTGCTTCCTCGGCATCGCCACGATTTCGACTGTCGGCTCCGGTGGCGTCGTCCTCCTGATGGTGGCGCACGGGCTGTCGGTCGCGCTGTTGTTCTTGCTGGCCACTTCCGTTCACCACCGCACGCACACCTTCGACATGGCCGAGATGGGCGGGCTGGCCCAGAAAACTCCCGTGCTCGCCGCGTTCTTCGTTGCCGCCATGATGGCGAGCATCGGCTTGCCGGGCTTCGCGAATTTCTGGGGCGAGCTCGCGGTCTTCGTTTCACTCTGGGGTTACTCCAAATGGATCACGGCGGTCGCCATCTCGGGCGTCGTCATCTCGGCGGTTTATGGGCTGCGGGCGGTCGCGCGGGTTTTCTTTGGGCCGCCGTCAGAGCATTTCCAGAAAGTCGCCGCCGAACACCCGCCCGTCGATATGCCGTGGTCGGAGCGTCTGCCCGCGATTATCTTGATTGCGACCTTACTTTTCATCGGCTTCTGGCCCCGATCGCTCTCGGGCCCCATCAACGCCGCCCTGACCGCCAAGCCCGCCATCGCCACCGCCCCGGTCTCCTTCCAACGCTGATCATCTGCCGCCATGACGCTCGAATTCCTCCAAGCCGCTGCCGAGTCCAACCATTGGTGGGCCCTCACCCCCGAGCTGATCGTTGCTTTTACGGCGCTGGTCTTGCTGGTGCTGGAAATCTTTCTGCCCAAGAAAGAGCACCGTTTCATTCCGCTCTTCGCGGTGATGGCGCTCGTCGGTGCGCTGGCCTGCGTGATTCTTAATTTCCGCAGTCCGGAGGCGTGGAGCCTGACGCCTTTGTTTGGTGGGCTGATGAAGATGAGCGCGCAGGGGCAGATCGCCCGCATTTTTTTTCTCAGCGCATCGTTGCTGGTGACGTTCCTTGCCAGCGTGTGCCTGCCCCGCACCCGGATGCCGCGCGTCGAGTTCTACCACATCGTGCTGGTGATCACCGCCGCCACCATGCTGCTCGCGCAGAGCAATCACTTCGTGATGTTCTTCGTGGCGCTCGAGACGCTCACGATCGGCCTCTACATTCTCGTCAGTTACTTCCGCGATAATCCGCTCACGCTCGAAGCCGGACTCAAGTACCTCGTCCTCGGCTCACTCAGTTCCGGCATCATGCTGTTCGGCATCGTGCTGCTTTACGGAGCGGTCGGTCGCGTGGTGGATAGCAGTGGCGTCGTACACACCGGTTTCGAATTTCCCGTGCTAGCCAGTTTCTTGCAGGCTCACCCCGACAACTTTCTCGCGATCATCGGTGCCTTGCTGGTGTTGAGCGGCGTCGCGTTTAAGATCGGCGCATTTCCCTTCCAAGTTTGGGTGCCCGATGTGTATCAAGGCGCGCCGACGCCCGTCACCGCTTTCTTGGCCGTCTCGTCCAAGGCCGCTGGTTTCGCGGTGCTGCTCACGCTGGTGAATTCAGTTTTCTTTCCGCTTAAGGGTCTGCTCGTACCGGTGCTATCCGCGATGGCGGCGGCGACGATTCTCTACGGCAATCTTTCCGCACTGAAGCAACGCGACGCCAAGCGACTCATGGGGCTCTCCGGTGTATCGCATGCCGGCTTCCTGCTCATCGGCGTGACGGCCTCGCTCACGGTCCCGTGGGCGGCGACGGCGGTCTGGTTTTATCTCTTCACCTACATGCTCGCGTCGATGGCGGTGTTCGGCGTGATGGCCCACCTCGCCGGCGAAAACGACGCGGTGCAGGATTTGGATTCCTATGATCAGCTCGCGAAAGGAAAACCCTTCCTCGCCGCCGTGCTCGTGATCGGCATCGGCTCGCTCGCCGGTATCCCGCCGTTGGCCGGCTTCATGGGCAAGCTCCTCATCTTTCTCGCCGCCTTCCAAGCCCACCTCTACGGCCTGCTCGCCTTCGCGGTCATCGGCGTAGTCATCTCGATTTATTATTACTTCGGTTGGATCAAGGTCGCGTACTTCGCCACGTGGAAGGACGGCAAGTCTGACGAGCAACCCGCCACCACTGGCACGGCCCCGAATTTCCTCGGGGTGGCCGTCTTGACGACGCTGGCCCTCGCCACCGTGGTGCTCGGTTTCTTCCAAACCCCGCTGACAAGCTGGTTGATGAAGTGATAAATCGTGAGTGAATTGGGCTACCGGTTGACCTTCGAGAGGACAAAAACTGGGCTCGTGACAGTTGTTGATTAACCCAGATTCACCTCCATGGGCATGGTCCAAGAAATCCAAGAGGCTATCTTGAACCTGCCGCCCCAGGATCGTGAATCTTTGCGGCAATGGCTGGATGGGACCGAGGAGGAAGAGACTCCTGAAATGCTGGCCGCCATTGACGTGGGCCTGCGTTCCTTGCGCGAAAAGTGTGTAATTCCATTGGAGAAAGTGCGCCAAAATATTTCGTCATGGGCTGCCGGGTCGGTCTGACACGACTCCTTCGTTCCCTTCGGAGACTTCGCGAGACAGCTTTGCTTGGGTGAGTCAGGCGGGGCCACGGAATTCAACACGGAGAGCGCGGAGGACGCGGAGGAAGAGAAGCAGGCAATCGCTTGTCTGGTTTTATCCCGATTACGGTTCGCTTTGGGACTTCAGGGGGTAGGGCGCGACCGCTGGGCGCGCGGATAATTAGTCGCGGCGGGGCCAGCGGTCCCGCCCTACCTAAAGCCGAAAGTGAATTAGTATCTGGTTTTCTCCGCGCTCTTCGAGACCTCCGCGTTTATTGAAGCTCGCCTAATGACCTGACGAAACAACGCCACCGCAGCGAGGCGCCGCGGCTCCATTCATCCGGGAGTGGGCGTTTCCGATTGGAGACGCGTCGCCATCGGCGCGTCAGTCTATTGCGCGATCCTCAATAATGTCTGGGTTTGAAGGGAGATTGAAAATAGAACATCAGGCTGCGGCCTGAACAGCCCCCACTTGCGGTGGAGATGTTTTGATCGACCTCCTCAATATTTCTCCAGTCACCGCGTTTATTTCTTCGCCCCGGTCGGGGAAAGTGTTTCGAGTTTGGCTTCATGAAGGTAACCGGACTCGCCATTGTGCCGCCGCCCAGTGCGGCGGATTTGCCCAAAGTAACGCCTGAGTTGCTCGCTTCCGTCTTGGCGCGTTACTCGCGCAGCAACGAGGGCATCCACAAGATCCTCGAGAAGGTCGATATCGCCAACCCCGATGAATCCATCGACCGCATCCTGAAGTTCGTCGACTACGGCCATGCTTCCATCGGCGGGCTGACCGGCGGACTCGCGATTGCCCTCGACGACGTCTCGATGTGGCTCGCCTATAAAGTTTTTGAACTCGCCCAGATGGCTGACGGCCAGGAATCCAGCACGCGCTATATCACGATGGCACCGACCAATCTGCCGACGGCGGAGGAACTCGGGATTCCCGCCGATCTCGCGCCCCGTTGGTCGGCGTTGATGGCGAAATCTTTTGCGGCCTATTCGGCTGAGTACGCCCGGCTCGATCAGCTCGGTCAGGACCGGCCGGAACTTATCCGGGTGCCGGCCAATGCGAAGCCCGCCGTCGTGAATCGCATCCGCAAAAACTACGCACTCGATCGCGCACGTTATTTCATCCCGCTGGCCACGCGCACCAATCTCGGGCTCGTCCAGAGTTCGCGCATGTGGGCTACCACGGTGAAGCACCTCGACTCGCTCCCGCAACCCGAGGCGCGGGCGGCGGCGAAATTGATTCGCGAAGAATTGATCAAGATTTCCCCGCGTCTCATGAAGCACAGCGTGGCGGAGAAATCCTTTCAGGCGCAGGCGGAGCAGGAGCTCACCACCAGCTTGCGACTCGGCCTGGCCCGGCTTTCGACCGCGCCCTTGGCTGATCAAGTGTGGGTGAAGGTCGAACGCGACACTCCACCGTGGTTGTGCGAAGAGCAGTCGATGGCTGAGGCGCTGAAGCACCGCGCCAATCGTTACGGTTATCAAGGCACAGGGACGCGGCGCATGCGGGTGGCTTTTGCCTGGAACAACATGGCGGTCGCCGAGCTGCGCGATCTGAACCGGCACCGCACCGGCCACCGTTACACGCCGATGATTCAGGCGGGTTTTTATCTGCCACCGGAAATCGCCCATGCTTCGCATCAAGCGTTGCTCGACGAGCAGGCCGCGCTGACGCGTGAGCTGATGTCGCGTGGTTCGGGTGCGTACGTTTACTCGCTGTTGCTCGGGGCGCAGACGCCGTTTGAACACAGCACGCACGCGGACAAATTTATCTACGAAGCCGAGTTGCGCACGGGTATGGGCGCGCATTTCCGCTACGCCGAGCATCTCAGTGCGGCGCTGCGGGAGTTTAACGCGCAGGTGCCCGAGGCGAAAGACTGGGTGGTCGAAGGTACGGCCGAGCCAGAATAGGCTTGCCGCGCCCTCGTGGCGTGAGTGCATTTCCTTCAGAACTTCGCCACGCCGCAATTGGTCGTGCTAAACTGAACGCTGAAATTGCCGATGAACTTGTGGATGAACTATAGCCAGCGGATCGCCTTTTATTGGTCTGATCGCCCATGAGTTTTAAGGTCCTCCAGTTTAATATGCAGTTTGGCCAGACTTGGCGGGAGACCGATCCGGATAGGGCACCGATAGATGTCGAGCAGACGATCGCTGAAATTGTCTCCCACAATGCGGACATCATTTTACTGCAGGAATTGGAGCGAGCCACCCCCGGCTGGACGCAGCCGCTGCTGCCGCCAAATTACCTGAGGATCAAACAGGCGCTCCATGGCTATGATGGCTTCAGTGCTTTTCCCAAGACGGATGAACGCGAACTGCCGTTTGGCATTGGGCTCGCGATTTATTCCAAGACGATTTTGCGGGAACAAGTGATCATCGATGTGCCGTCGCCCTCGGTGGAGTTTGTGTTTCGGGCAAAGAAAACCACCCCGACCGACCGGGTGCTGATCAGTGCGACCACGACCGTCAATGAACGCGAACTGCGCGTGATGAATACCCATTTGCTGGCGTTCTTCATGTTGAATTCCAGCAGCGAAACGCATTCCGCCCAGCGTCAACAAGTGGCTGAGTTGATGCGCCGGCAAGCCGGTCCGGCTTTGATTGGAGGTGATTTTAATGTCAGTGATCACGTATCACTGGTCCGGCAGTTTGCCGACATTGGCTGCACCACCGTGCAGTCAACCGAACCCACTTGGCGTCGCCGGCCCTACGTTCTCGATCATATTTTTTTCAACCAGCAACTGCATTGCCTGAGTCATCAAGTGAAACCCACCCCCTCGTCTGATCACCACTTGTTGGTCGCCGAATTCGAATTTCGGTACTGAGGCGGGAGTTGAGACGGACGGGGAAGTAGAAGCCTGTTTATATCATTACGTAGTGAAATCGGACTGTAGGGCCGGCCCTTGTGGCCGTGCCGAATTCGGTGACGACGGCACGGCGACAATCGCCGGCCCTACAAAAGGCTCAAAGCGATTGAAGGTGGTCGCCGATTTCCATACCGGCGATACGAAGCGCGGTGTGGCAACCGACGCCTACCTGGGCCCATCCGCCTACTTCCCGCGGCGCACGCGTTCTTTCTCTTCGTCGCGTTCCTCTTCCAGCCGGGTTTTCTCCTGGGCCATCTGCTGGCGGACTTTGTCGGCTTCGGCGAATTTCTGGGCGGCCAGCTCGGTATTGAGTTGTTGTTTCAGGAAGATTTCCCGCTCGGCTATTTTGCCCTGATAAACGCGGTCAATCTCCGCCAGACGTTTCTTCTGCTCAGCGCTCAGCGGGCGGCTGGCGTCCGGGTCGGATTTGGCGAGGCGTTCCATGGCGAGTTCGTAGGCGCTTTTCATGGGCCGGAGTTAAACCACGGAAAATACGGAAGACACGGAAAATCATGGGGGCTCTTTGTCTTAAGGTGGTCGCCGGTTTCCACCCCGGCGATAATGAGCGTCGGTGTGGCAACCGACGCCCACCCACTGCAAGATAACGACGAAGCCGCAGTTTCCTCACCCAAATTTCACGCCGAAAAACAGGATCAGCATCACCGTCAATGCCGGCCACCAGGTGGCGCCCCAGCGGCGGGGCCAGTGCAGGCTGGAGCCGGTGGCGATCACCGCCAGCAGCAGCACGAGCGCCACCGGCGCGATCCACGAGGCGGTGAATTGCGCCACGAAATAAATGCCCGGCAGTTCCGTGCCGTGGAGGACGAGCCAGTCCATCGTCAGAATGATAACGACGGCCGCGTGATTGAAAACCAGGCTGACCCCCGTGAGACCGCCCAAGCCGCCCACCAACGAAGCGAAGCCGGCGATGATCGCGAGCGAAGAGAGCGGGATGATCAGGAGATTGGCCAGCAACGCACCGGGAGAGCACAAACGAAAATAGCCGATGCTCGAAGGAATACTGGCGATCAAGGCGACCCACGTCGCGGCCCAGGCTCCGATGATTTTGCGTCCGAGTCCGGCCGCCCAATGGCGCGGCCAACCCCAGTCGGCTTCGGGCAGATCGCGCCAGGGTTGCCAGTTGGCTTGCCAGCGTTCGGCCAGCGGCGCGCTCATGACGATCAGCGCGGTCACCACGGCGTACGACATCTGGAAGCCGGCACTGAAGAGTTGTTGGGGGTCGAGCCAGAGCGTGAGGAACGCCGCGGCGGTGAGCGCGGCGAGGGAATTCGCCGGGAGGCGGAAGAGTCGCGAGCCGAATAAAAATGCGATCATCAGGAAAGCGCGTTCGGCCGGCACGCTGGCTCCGGTTATTTGCACGTAGAGCCAGAGAATGGTCAGGCCGATGATCGTGGCGATGCGGCGCGACAGCCGGAGCAGTTGCAGCAGGGCGAGAATCGCGGAGGCGATCACGCCGACATGGAGTCCGCTGATGGAAAAAATATGGAACGTGCCGCTGCGCATGAAGGCGTTTTGCTGTTCCGCACTGAGCGCGGCTTTTTCGCCGAGCAACATACCGAGGTAGAGCGAGGTCGCCGCGGGTTGGCGCTCGATGCCGTGGCGCAGGATCGTTTCCAGCCGGTTCTCGGTGCGCGCGCACCATTGCCGGAAGCGGCCCGGTGCGCGCACTTCGCGGATGACCTGCGCGCGATTGAGCGTGAGCCGGATGCCGGCGCTCTCGAGGTAACGCTGAAAGCCGGCGATGGTTTCCGTATCTGTGTTTTTGGTGCCGATGCTGGCGAGCGGTTGCAACACCCCGCGCACTTGGTAACGACCGGCGCGAGCCGGTGAAACACTGATTTTCTTGATCGCGGAGAAATACACGCGCTGCCCGATCAGGGTGGTGAGATGACGGTCAGTGGCGACGATCCGGCCCAGGCCGCTGAGTGTTTTGCGACCGGGCGCGGGCGTGAACAATTGATCAGCTTCGAGCTCGACCACGACTTCCCGGGGAGCGGCTTCCGGCCCGGCGAGACGCGGGGAACGAACGTGCAGCGCGACGAAGCCCGCCAGGGTGCCTGCGCCGATCATCGCCCACGGCCAAAGCCAGCGGCTGGTCCTACCGGTTCGGCCAGCCAGCCATGAGCCGACTAGGCCGAGTCCGGCCGAGAGGCCGACTAAAATAATTATCGCAAAACCCGATGTCGTGGGTCGGCCATCCGCCACGGCGATGCCGGCCATGAAAGGCACGAGCAACCACAACACAGGAGCCCGTAACGATGGACCGGGGTTAGGCATGAATTGGCACGACGGCTCCTGGCCCGGAGCTATCAGCGTGGGCGAGTGAAGTGAAATGCTCGCGGTGTTCAAACTTGTTTCGCGCTCATTCTCTCGCACAGTCATTTTTCTCCATGGCTCACGACGACGACCAACCCTCTCTCTTCAGTGAAGAACCCACTTCACCGGCTGCGGGGGCGTTGCTGCCGGAGGTCGTGCGGAAAAACCAGCCGCTCGCCGCCCGGATGCGACCGCGGTGCTTGGCGGAGATTTGCGGGCAGGAACATATTTTGAAGGCCGGCAATTTGCTGCCGCAGCTCATCACCACCAATCGCTTTGGCAGTTTGTTGTTTTACGGGCCGCCGGGTTGCGGCAAGACGAGCATCGCCGAGGTGATCGCGCGGGAAACAAAGAGCCGGTTTGTCCGCGTGAATGCGGTGATGAGCAACGTGGCCGAGCTGCGTGAGATTCTCACTGCGGCGCGACGCAAGCCCGATGCCGGCACGATTCTGTTCATCGACGAACTGCATCGTTTTAATAAGTCCCAACAGGATTTGCTCCTGCCCGACGTCGAGGAAGGGAATGTCCGGTTGATCGGCGCGACGACGCATAATCCCGGATTCTACGTCAATCCACCGCTGTTAAGCCGCAGTCATCTGTTCAGGTTGGAGCCGTTGCCGACGGCGGCGGTGGCGGGTGTGTTGCGCACGGCGCTGCTCGAGGTCGAGCGTGGACTGGGCGCACGCGGACACACGGCGGATGACAAAGTGCTCACGGATCTGGCGGTGTTGTGCGATGGCGATTTGCGCCGGGCGCTCAATGCGCTTGAAGTCATCGCGCTTTCCCTGCCGGCGAAAGCGCCGATCACGGCGGGTGAGCTGGAACTCTTCGCGCGCGAACGGCGCATCCGCTACGACGCCGACGAGGATGAGCATTACGATACGATCTCGGCGTTCATCAAAAGCTGTCGCGGCAGCGATCCGGATGCGGCGATGTATTGGTTGGCCAAGATGCTGGCGGGTGGGGAAGACCCACGTTTCATCGCGCGGCGGCTGGTGATTTTGGCGAGCGAAGATGTGGGGCTGGCTGATCCGCAGGCGTTGCCGCTCACGGTGGCGGCGCATCATGCGTGTGATTTCATCGGGATGCCTGAAGCCGAGCTGACGCTCGCGCACGCCACGCTGTATATCGCCACGGCGCCGAAGAGCAACTCGGCCACGCTGGCGTTGGCCGAGGCGCATCGGGCGCTCAAGGAGCAACCGGTGCAGCCGGTGCCCATCACGATGCGCGATAAAGGCGGCCAAGCCAGCAAGCGCATGGGCCATGGCAAAGGTTACCGCTACGCCCACGATTTTCCGGAAAACATTTCGGGCGAAGCGTATCTTGAGAAACCGTTGCCGCTCTACACGCCAAAGACGGCCGGTTGGGAAGTGAAGATCGCCGAGCGCTTGGCGCGCTGGCAGGGCTTGCGGGCGAAGCTGATGAAGGATCGCGCATAGACCGGTCGTTTGCGCTATGGTTCGTAGCGTGCTGGCCGCGCTATTCTGCTGGCCAGCAGAACGAGGCCAGCGCGCAACCTACGGTCGATCCATGTATCAATAACGGGCGAGGGCTGCCGCAAGCGACAGCCCTACAAAATCCACAAGCCAGCGACGCCAAGTAAATCCCTCGTCAAATCCACGCGAAAAAACCGGGGCTTCGGTTGGGGGCGCGAACCCGGGCTTGCCCCGCTTCGATTCTCACGTATGTTCCGGCGCATGAAATCACTCCTTGCCGTGATCTGCCTGCTGACCGGGGCGACTGTTCTCTGCGCTGAAACGAAGCCGGTGGTTACGCCCGCCAAACCGGCTGCCGCGGTGACCCCGGGCAAACCGACCACAGTTACGACTCCCGCAAAACCGGGATCGAAGGCCAAGGTCGTGGTGAAAAAAGAGGAGGAGCCGAAAATTCCAGGTATCACCCTCAACCGGGCCAATGGTACCTTTCTCGGTCTCGAGGTGGTGGGCGGGAATTTCAAACTCACTTTCTACGACGAAAAGAAAAAGCCCATGGCGATCGATGTCGACCGCGCGACGGCGCGCTGGCCCAATACGCGTGACGTGGGCGATTATCGGTCCGTCTTGAATCCAGTGGGCACCGATGCTTTGGTCGGGAACCGATTTGTTTATCCTCCCTATGTCTTTACAGTTTTTCTCTCACTCGTTAAAGGCGAGGGCGATGAGACCAAAGCCGTCGAGAGCTTTGCGGTTCAGATGAAGGAGTATTAAAGACGGCCTGCTGTTTTTATCCGCTGCTGGCCAAGTGCCAGTGACCGCATAATTGACACTGGTAAGCGGTGCGCTGGCGTTCCATCCCGGCGAGCATGGCGGCATCGAGCGCATCGCCTTGGGTGCGATAACGGCGCTTGCGGGTGCAACGCTGCTTGAGCTCGTCTTTGGTGGGCTTTTTCATCGCGGTTGAGTCGGAGTGTGTTTGTTCGGGTCACGTCGGCAAATAATAATAACGACCGCAGGAGCGGGCAATTTCCGGCTTGTTGCGCCGGGGGAATCCGGGCTTTGTGCAAGGAGTCTTCCGGCACAGTTCAACCCCTCAACGTTTTACCCTATGAGCTCACAAGGATTCGGAACCAAAGCCCTGCACGCCGGCCAAACGCCAGACCCCGCCACCGGCTCACGCGCGGTGCCACTCTACCAGACATCGAGCTACGTCTTCCGCGATACGACGCACGCGGCGAATCTTTTTGCGCTGAAGGAACTCGGCTACATCTACACGCGCATCATGAATCCGACGACGGATGTCTTTGAGCAACGGATGGCCGCGCTCGAAGGCGGCAGTGGCGGGCTGGCGCATGCGTCGGGTCAGGCCGCGATTACTGATGCCATTTTAAATATTGCCGGCGCGGGCGATCATATTGTTTCCGTCGCTCAACTCTACGGTGGCACCTACAATCTTTTCCACCACACGCTGCCGAAACTCGGTCTCGAAGTATCGTTCGTCGATGCGCAGGACCCGGAGAGTTTTCGGCGGGCTCTGCGACCGAACACCAAGGCGTTTTACGGCGAGGGTCTCGGTAATCCCGCGCTTAATATTTTCCCCTTTGAGGAAGTGGGCAAAATCGCGAAGGAGGCCGGCGTCCCGCTGATCATCGACAATACTTGTCTCTCGCCGTATCTGAACCGTCCGTTCGAGTGGGGCGCCAATGTCGTCGTGCACTCGACCACGAAATATATCGGCGGGCATGGCACGTCGATTGGCGGCATGGTGGTGGACGGAGGGAATTTTGATTGGGGCAACGGCCGCTTTCCCGGTTTCACCACGCCCGACGCCAGCTATCACGGGCTCGTGCATTGGGACGCATTCAAGAGCTTCGCTCCCGCCGGCGGGGCGAACGTCGCGTACATTTTGAAAATGCGTCTCCAGTTGCTCCGCGACATGGGCGGTTGCATCTCGCCGTTCAATTCTTGGACGGGCCTGCAAGGCTTGGAAACGCTCCATCTGCGCATGGAGCGCACCTGCGCGAATGCCCTGAAGACGGCGGAATTTCTCGCGGCGCAATCCAAGGTGGCTTGGGTCAATTATCCCGGGCTCAAGACGTGTGCGAGCCATGAGGCGGCGAAAAAATATCTGAGCGGTGGCTTTGGCGGCTTGGTCGGTTTTGGCGTGAAGGGCGGCTACGAAGGCGGGCGCAAGTTCATTGAATCGCTCAAACTTTTCTCGCATCTCGCCAATATCGGCGATGCCAAGTCTCTCGCGATTCATCCGGCGAGCACGACGCACAGCCAGCTCAACGAGGCCGAACAAAAAGCGTCGGGCGTCTCGGCTGACTATGTGCGGCTCTCGATTGGTATCGAGGATTTCGCGGATCTGCAGAGCGACTTGGAGCTGGCGCTGGCGAAGGTGTGAGGGAGGGGAAAGGTGATTGAGGTGGAACGCGACCTCCGGGCGCGTTTCTTCCTCACATGCTCGCGATCAATCCGTCCGGATGCCGGGTTCCACCTTAAGGCACCGGCCAATCTACTGGCGCATGATACTCGTATGGCCGAATTATTCCGCTCGCGGCGCCGTCTTCAACAAGCCCTCGATCTGCGTCAGAATCTGGGAACGGCCGTGTTTGGTTTTGATCGAGCTGGTCAAAATTTCCGGCACGGCGATTTTGTTTTCCCCGAGGTGCTGCTTGAAGAGGGCGATGTGGTTGCTCACGCGGTTGGGCGACTCCTTGTCGATTTTTGTGAAGATCAAACTGAAGGACACGTTGCAGCTTTCCATCCATTGAACGAAGGCGAGGTCGATGATCTGCGGAGGGAGACGGGAGTCGATCAGGACAAAGACATGGCGCAGGAATTTGCGTTTCTCGATGTAATCGCTCACCGCCTTGTTGAAGTCGAAGCGCTGTTGCTGGGAAACCTTGGCGTAACCGTAGCCGGGCAAGTCCACGAGCGACCAGTTGTTGTTGATCGTGAAAAAATTGATCAGCTTGGTCTTGCCGGGTTGATCGGAAACCTTGGCGAGATCGTTGCGCTCGGTGAGAAGATTGATCAGCGAGGATTTGCCGACGTTGGAGCGGCCGATGAAGGCGATTTCCGGCATTGCGAGAATGGGGCAGGATTTCAGGTCGGGGGAGCTGACGTTGAAGATGGCGGATTTGACTTTCATGGTTTCGCAGGTGTAGCGGGGTGGGTAGTGTGGGCGCGGAGTGCGGCGGGGCCGATCAGAATCTTGCGGCAGAGCGCGCCACCCCGGTCAAATTTGCGGCAAACCCACGGGCGATCCTCGTAGATGGTGCAACCGCGCGTCTCCGGATCCAAGGCGACGCACGCGCCATCGCTGGTTTGGTCCATGAAGCGAGCGCCGTTATACTCCGCCACGAATTTCTCGGGGACAAAGTCCACGTCGGCTTTCAGTTCGACGAGCAGGTGGCAGCAACGGGCGCAGCCGACGCAGGCAGGTATATCAGAGTGTGGATCAGGAGGAATGGGCCCAGAGGGGCAGGACTTCGCCTCGCTGGCGAACACTATTGGCTGGAGATATTATGCGCGGGAACGAAGTGGTTCAGGGTGGAGAGCTGATCATCAGCGCTGGAATACGTGATGCGGTGACGGAGAGCTGGATTTCCGGTATGGTCCAGGCTTACGACTCTCAGTGTTTGACGGCCGCGTTCTCGTTGAGAATGCCTTCATCCCTACCTGCTGGGTTTCGTCTATGCTATGGCGGTGAAGGTGCGATCCTCCTCAGACTTGTCAGTTCGCTGGTGGATCAAGATGGAAGCCCGTCTCATCCTGGCAACCCTCAGCCGTGTGCGTGAGAGCCCAGACCAAAGCGCCGATGGCAAGGGTGCTGAAAACCAGAAAACCGACGATCAGGAGTGAGATAGAGGCGTTCATGAGGAGACGCTGAGAAGGCTATACCATAAGATCGGATCCGCCTGCTCACGGATTGTCCGGATTCACGCATATTCTGCTTTATAATTAAATGTTTCTGCGCCGGATGGACCTCTCCGTTAATTGGGAAATACCTTTGGGCGGCTTGGCTGAGGTTGGCACTCCAGGTTTGTTGCGGGAACGCGGTGCGGCACGCTGCGGCCATGAACTTCGCTGCTTTGATCGTGACTGCGCTGGTGGCCTTGCTGCATTTCTACTTTCTCGTACTGGAAATGTTTCTCTGGACGAAACCGTATGGACGACGCGTGTTTCAGTTATCGCTGGAAAATGCGGAGGCGACCAAGACGCTCGCAGCCAATCAAGGGTTGTATAACGGATTTCTCGCGGCGGGATTGGTTTGGGGGCTCGTGCTCGGAGCCGAGGGGCACGCGATCAAATTATTCTTTCTCGGCTGTGTGATCATCGCCGGCGTATTTGGCGCAGCCACGGTTGACCGCAAAATTCTCTATGTGCAGGCGGTGCCGGCGGCCGTGGCGGTGGCGTTGAATTGCTGGGCTAGCTGAGTGACTGCCCTTATTGAGAATTACCAAAAGAAGAGCCGGCTCGTGGGTAGGGCGAATTCTCCGAATGAGCCGTTTCCCATCGGCTCGTCAGGGACGACTCCCCTAGCAAAGTAATCAAACCTCCACTACTAAACGTAATCATCCATAAGCAGGCTCCTACCCCAACAGCGCGCGTTGCACGGCGGTCAGGTCGGAGACGACCTGCGTCGCGCCCGCAGCTTTCAATTCCTCGGCGGAATGGGTGCCGGTGGTGACGCCGATGAAATCGAGGCCGGCGTTGAGGGCGGTCTGCACGTCGAAAGGCGAATCGCCGACGAGCAGGGTGCTCGTGGCGTGGGCGTTGAGTTGGGTGAGGGCGTGCTGGGTGAATTGGGGATCGGGCTTGAGCCAAGGCGTATCGCCCACGCCAAAAATTCCCTTGAGCTGCGGGGTCAAGGCGAGGTGGTCACCTACTTCACGGGCGGCGTAGCCGCGCTTGTTGGTGAGGACGGCACAGGATGCGCCGACTTGATTGAGCGCAGACACGAGTTCCAGCGCTCCGGGTAGCAGGATGACATCATCGAGGTGGGTGGCTTTCCAGTGAGCGAGAAAGTGGGGCAGGATCCGTGGTACATTTTCCGCGCCAGCGAGGCGGGCGATGGCTTCATCGAGTCCGCCGCCGACGGCGGCGCGGGTTTGGAGGAGCGTGGGTTCGGTCAGGCCGATCTGGCGCATCGCATAGGCGTGGCAGCGATGGATGGCTTGAAAATGGTCGATCAAGGTGCCGTCGAGGTCGAAGAGTACGGTGGTATAGCGCATGGCGAAGCGGTGAGAATCGCCCAGCGGAGTGGGGCGGGGCGAGAAAAAATCCCGGGTGGTTGGATAAGGAATGGAATCATTTTTTCTGGGCAACACTGGGTGACGCAGGGCTTCCTCCGCTTAATGCCTCTCCGCGCCGGGGGCGGCGCGGCTTCAGTCCGGTCAAAGCGAAATCCGTTAACCTGGGATTGCGCGAAGCCTGGCCTGAGCTAAGTTTGCGGGTATGGATTCTCTTTCCTCGCTCCTGCCGATTATTCAGTTGGCGATAACTCCCGTGATTTTGATTTCCGGCATGGGGGCGCTGATGATCACTTTGACCAATCGGATGGCGCGGATCGTGGATCGCACCCGGCGGGTGGCCGAAGCGATTCCAGCGGCTTCGGCCGAAGAACGAAAGCATCTGGAGGACCAGTTGGAAATCATGTGGCGGCGCGCGCTGCTCATCCGGCGGGCGGTGACGAATAATGGTCTGAGCATGCTGGTGTCGTGTTTGTTGGTGGTGACGATCTTTGCGTCGGCCATCTTTGGCTGGAAATTGCAGGTGCTGATCCTGAGTTTGTTTGGTGGCAGCATTTGTCTGCTCATCGCCTCGTTGGTTGAATTTCTGCGGGATATTTTCGTGTCACTCCACGCGTTGCATTTGCAGGTGGAGCGGGCGCGGAAAAAACCGACCACGTCGGCTCCTTGGTCGCCGCTGAAAGACTGAGCGCTGCCTGATAAAGTGTGGTGCTTGGGTTCGATTGGCTTCATCTGCCCTCGGGGCTCCATTTTCGGGCTGCGCCTTCAAATGCGGCTACAAAAACTGAAGCGAGTGTCTTCTGCAGAAATTTAACGCGGAGGGCGTGGAGGACGCGGAGCAAGGAGGCTTGGTTTCTCCTCCGCGCTCTCCGCGTCCTCCGCGTATAAAATTTGGGTTTTGTGGATTCGGGAAACTCTCCGTGTTTTCGCCTGCGACTAATGCGTGGTGATGGCCCGGCCCCATTTTCGGGCTGGCCCTCAAATGCGGCTACGGTCACGAGGCTGAAAAATTTCTCTGGTGCCCGCGCGGGAGAAGGGCGAAGGTAACCCCGATGAGCGAACCCCCGTCCTCCGCCCGTGTCCAGGCCGCCTTGCAGGGCGATGCGCTGGTGGTACGTCTCGGGGGCGAGTGGCGGATTACGGAACCACGGCCGGCGTGGAATTCTTTTGTGCAAGAACCGAAGCCCGCGCGTTTACGCTTGGTGGCCGATGGCTTGGGGGCGTGGGACAGTTCGCTCGCCTTGTTTTTGCGCGAAGCGGGGCTATGGGCGGAGTTGCACGGCGTAACCGTCGAGAGTGTCGGATTACCCGAGGGAGTGACCAAGTTGACGGCCTTGCTGGCGCAAAAACCGGCCAAACCTGCCGAACAAAAACCGGCAGTACCCGGTCTATTCAACGCGGTGGGATTGGTGACGTTTGCCTTCTGGGGAGAGATCAAGGATTTGTCCCGATTGGTGGGCGAATGCGCTTACGGTATCGGACGTTTTTTTCGCGGGCAGGCGCAGTTTCGCTGGCGGGATTGTCTGAGTGAAATGCAGCAATGCGGGGCGATGGCGTTGCCGATCGTCGGGCTGATCAGTTATTTGGTCGGCATCACGCTGGCCTACACGGGGTCGATCGTGGTCCGGCAGTATGGCGGCGATATTTGGGTGGCTGATATGGTGGGGCTGGCGGTGACGCGCGAGATGGGGCCGATGATGGCGGCTATTGTGCTGGCCGGGCGGACGGGCGCGGCTTTTGCGGCGACGTTGGGAAACATGAAAGCGAATGAAGAGATCGACGCGCTGTCCACGCTCGGAGTTTCGCCGATCGATTTTCTGGTGATGCCGCGAATTGTGGCCCTGTTTTGCATGATGCCTTTTCTCACGCTGTACTCGAATTGCATGGGGTTGCTGGGTGGGATGACGATTGCGGCGCTGCCGCCTTTGAATATACCGCCGAGCCTATATTGGGCCGAGACGCAGACGATCGTGGATCTTTCAGATATCAATACCGGTTTGATTAAGGCGGCGGTATTCGGGCTGCTCATCGGCTTGGCGGGGTGCTGGCGCGGGCTGCAGGCGGACCGGAGTGCCGTGGGCGTCGGGGTGGCGGCGACCCGGGCGGTGGTGACCAGCATTTTGCTCATCATCGTGTCTGATTCGATCTTTGCGGTGATCTTCAACATTCTCGGCTGGTGATGAACCGATGAGTGCACCCACGGCCAACGTTCCCGAAAATTGTATTCCGGCCATCGCGGTGGAAGGGTTGGAATGCCGCTATGGTGACCGGGTGGTGCTGGAGCAGGTGTCGTTCAGCGTGAAGAGCGGGGAGATTTTATTCATCATCGGCGGCAGCGGTTGCGGGAAGAGCACGCTGTTGCGACACCTGATCGGCTTGCAGGCGCCGACGGCGGGGACGGTGCGGTTTGCCGGGCGTGATTTCACCCATGCCACCGCGAAGGAGTACAAGGCGCTGCTGCGTTCCTTTGGCGTGCTTTATCAGAGCGGGGCGCTCTGGAGCTCGATGACGGTGGGTGAAAACGTGGCCTTGCCGCTGGAGCTGCATACGGACATCACCCGCAAGGAGCGCGAGGCCATCGTGGCGCTGAAGCTCGCGCAGGTGGGCCTGTCCGGCTACGAGGATTATTTCCCGTCGGAGTTGAGCGGCGGGATGAAAAAGCGCGCTGGTCTCGCGCGCGCTCTGGCGCTCGATCCTTCCATTGTGTTTTTCGACGAGCCGGGCGCGGGATTGGATCCGGTTACGTCGTTGCAATTGGATGAGTTGGTACTGCAGATCCGCGAGACGCTGGGCACGACGATTGTGATCGTCTCCCACGAGCTAGCGAGCATCCACGGCATCGCTGATCGGGTGATCATGCTTGATCGCACGAAGCGCGGGGTCATCGCCGACGGCGATCCGCGTTTGCTGCGCGATCACAGCGAAGATCTGCGGGTGCGGGACTTTTTGAATAGACGTGGCGAGCCGGTTGCACAAGGTGGAGGTCGGAACGCGTGAAAACCAAAATCAGTCCTGTCGCCGTCGGCATGTTTATCCTGGGAGCCTTGGCGCTCTTCGTGGTGCTGTTTCTGTCGTTCGGCGGCACGAATTTCTTTTCCAAGCCTTCGCGATTCATAGTGTATTTCGATGAATCAGTGAGCGGCTTGGAGCCGGGTGCGCCGATTAAATTCTACGGTGTACGCATCGGGCGCGTGGCGGCGATCAACAGCGTGAGCTTCGACAGCAATACTCGCCGGGCACTCGTGCAGACCGTCTGCGAACTCAACCGCAACGTGCTGACCGATCCAGCCGGCGCGACCATCGACCTGACGAAGCCGGAGGAGCTGCGCGGGATGATCGACCGGGGCTTGCGGGCAAAATTGCAGTTTACGGGCATCACCGGTTTGCTGTTTGTGGAGCTGGTGTTTGTCGAACCGGAGAAATATCCCGTGGGCCGGAGCCCCGGATTGAACAGTCTGCCGGTGATTCCCGCCATCCCCTCGCCGATCGCGGAGGTGCAGCAAAGCATCATCGAGATCGTCGCCAATATTAAGCAGGTGGACTTCGCGGCGCTCTCGAAGGATCTGCGGGTGTTGCTGGCCACCGCCAATCAGAAATTTTCCGAGCTCGATATGAAGGGATTGGCGGAACGCATGAGTCATGCGGCGGGGGCCGTGACGGCTTTCGTCGAATCGCCCGAGGCGAAGCAGGTTTTTGCGAATCTCAACCACACGATCAACGCCACGCACGCGGCCATCGCCAAATTGGATGCCCAGGTCGATCCCGTGAGCAAGGATTTGAAGCGCACCCTCGCGGATGCGCAGGTCGCACTGCAATCCCTCAACGCGGCCGCCGATACGACGCGGCGTTTCGTGGCGGCGCAGGGTAATGTGGGGGATGAACTCACCCAATCCCTGCGACAGGTCGCCGATGCCGCCGCCTCGCTCGAGCGCTTGACCGACGCGCTCCAGCGCAACCCAAACTCCTTGCTGATTGGAAAGAAAAAGGCGGAGTAACCCAAACGACGAGCGAACCGGATTTTCTCATGACCACAATTATATCACCAATGAGGCTGCCGTTGTTGTTGGTATTTTGCGCACTCCTCGGTGCCTGTAACGTGCTGCCGCAGCCTCAGGCCGAAACGGTCCGCCACTTCACGCTCGCTGGTCCCACGGTCACCCCTGCCGTGTCCGATGGTGCTCGCGTGCAACCCGTCCAGGTGGCCGGTCATTTGCGAAATCGTACCATGGCCGTGCGCGTCGCGGAGAACGAAGTGATCTATCTCGACGATGTCATCTGGGCCGAATCCCTCGCGGACGGCATCACCCAAACCTTGCGCAACCGGCTCGCGGCCATTTCCAGCGATGCGGTGGTGAGCGTGCAGGTGCAGCGATGCGAGCTCGACCGTTCGGTGGGCAACAGCGTCCAGTTGGTGGCTACTTATTTAATTATTACCGGTGGCACCGGTAGTCCGGTCGAGTTGCGAGGCTCGTTCACGGCGACCCCACGCACATGGGACGGGAAGAACCACGGCAACTTGGTTACCTTGCTCAGTGAAGCCGTCGGCGAACTAGCCGATCGGCTAGTGTTGAGGCTCTCTGAGAAAAAATGATGCAAGTCTTGTGAAATACATTGCCGAGCACTGGGTGAGTGGCATGTTTCCGGCTAGGTGATAATTCTAATTACCTAATCGCCCATGAAGACCGGATTCTCAGTTCTGCGTTTTGCTCTGCAACATTCTGCTGATGGAAAGCTCACTCAGCAGGTCAAAAGCTGCGGCGACTTCGCCGACGTCGAACAGGCCTTCGAAACCGCCAAGGCGGAAGCCTTGCGCGAGTGGCAGCAAGCCGTGAGCGATTCCACGCTCAAAGGCGGGCTCGTCCGTGAGATTCGGATCAAGGACACCGAGTGGGGCTACGAACTCAAACGCGACCACCTCGTGGTGACCCGTTATTGGGTGCACGACGGTTCGCCAGCGGCGCTGGTGTGAGTTTTGGAGTTCGTTTTTATATCCTGCGCTGCGCTGAGTTGTTCGGCCAAGTTTTTGCGCGAGTCTGAATTTTTGTACGCGAACCCGCGTGCTTGGGCATTCGGATTATAAGTCTTTCGTAGCAGACTGATCGGATCGTTCCGGGCTAGGTAGCGCGCTGGTCGCGCTATTCTGCTGGCCAGCAAAACGAGGCAAGCTCGCCACCTACGGGGCAATCCCGATCAACTGCTGCGCACGTCGATCGATTGCGCGACGTTCGATATGACTTGGGCTTTTAACGCGGAGGACGCGGAGAGCGCGGAGAAAGATCATATCAATCGCCAATAGCTTATATCCCTTGTCATCGCGAGGGGCGCGAAGCGCGCCGTGGCGATCCAACTGGATTGCTTCGCGTCCCGCTCTGCGGGGCTTCACGCAATGACAGAGTGACAATTGAAGACGTCGCGAACGCGGCTGACCGGAGCGTTTGTCAATTGTCAACTCATGACCCCTTCTATCAGCTTCGCGGTGATTTTGGCATTCTCCGAAGCTGACAGAGGGTCACGACGGACAAGCCGGGTGCGCGGCTGGCCAGAGTGTAGTCGCGTTTGAGCTGCAGGCGAAAGCGCGGTGTCTCGCGGCCCCGTTTTCGGGCTGCGCCCTCAAACGAGGCTACCCGCACGCTGCAAAACCCGTCCGGAGGTCGGGTTTTATCTCTGCAAAAACACGCATGCGCGGGAGAATTCTGAAACCCGAGCCACGAGCTGACAGAGGGAAGCTGACAGAGTTGACATGGGATGGTCAGGCTTTGCAGTTTGCCTTTTTAGGGTTGGTTTCGTTGCGGCCAAGCGCTCACTTGCCGATTGACGGAGTGCAGCCCGTCAGCTCCGTACCGAGCCAGACTTCACCGGGCTTGGGGCGCATCAAGGAGGACCAGTACTTCTTGTTCGCGACTGCGTGAGCGGAGCAAATCCAAGGCGTCTTGATCTGCCAGCTGGATGCTCTCGGTCACGCCTTTGCGTGCTTCCCGGGCCGTGGTGGGACGCCATTTCTTCAGCTTGCGGTCAAGGCGTTCAGCGATGGCGGTCATGGGCTGAAACTACGTCGGGCTGGCGGTCTGTCAAAGCGGCCTTCACCGCAGCGCGGCGGCGATGCGGGTGAGGGCGGTGGTGACGTTTTCGCGGGAGTTGAAGGCGCTGATGCGGACGTGGCCTTCGCCGCACTTGCCGAAACCGGCTCCGGGGGTGCAGACGACCTGCGCTTTGTTCAGGAGTAGATCGAAAAATTCCCAGGAGTCGCGGCCGGTGTTTACCCAAATGTACGGCGCGTTATCGCCGCCGATGCAGGTGAAACCGAGCTGCGTCATCGCATCGCGGATGAGCTTGGCGTTGGCGAGGTAGAAATTGATGAGGTCGCGGGTCTGTTTTTTCCCGGCGTCGGTGTAGATCGCGGCGGCGGCTTTCTGGATCGGGTAGGCGACGCCGTTGAACTTGGTCGTGTGGCGGCGATTCCAAAGCGCATGGAGCGCGTGGGTGTGGCCGGCGGCATCGTAGGCGACGAGCGATTTTGGGACGACGGTGTAGGCGCAACGAGTGCCGGTGAATCCGGCGGTCTTGGAAAAACTGCGGAACTCGATCGCGACGTCGCGGGCGCCTTCGATTTCGTAGATGGAATGAGGGATCTGCGGATCGCGGATGTATGATTCGTAGGCGGAGTCGAAGAGGATGATGGCTTTGTTCTGCTTGGCGTAGGCAACCCATGCGGTGAGCTGGGCCTTGGTGGCGACGGCGCCGGTGGGATTATTCGGGAAGCAAAGATAGATCAGCTCCGTGGCGACGGACGGCACGGCGGGAATGTAGCCGTTGGCGGGCGTGCAATCGAGGTAGGTGATGCCTTCGTAGCGACCGTTGACGTTGGCTCCGGTGCGACCGGCCATGACATTGGTATCGACGTAAACGGGATAAACGGGATCAGGGATCGCGAGCTTCACGTCGGTGGCGAAAATTTCCTGAATGTTGCCGCAATCGCACTTGGAGCCGTCGGAGATGAAAATCTCGTCGGCATCGATCTTGCAGCCGCGCGCGGTGTAATCGTGTTGGGCGACAGCTTCGCGGAGGAACGCGTATCCTTGCTCGGGGCCGTAACCTTTAAAGGTGGCGCGCTGGGCCATCTCGTCGGTGGCGGCGTGCATTGCCTCGATGCAGACGGGCGGGAGCGGCTCGGTGACATCGCCGATGCCGAGACGAATGACCGGCTGGTCGGGATGGGCGGTGACGTAGGTGCTGACGCGCTTGGCGATGTCGGCGAATAAGTAGGAGGCCTTCAGTTTCGTGTAATTTTCGTTAATGCGGATCATAGGGGAAAAAGTAGGAGTAGCGGGTAGTGAGTAGCGGGTAGGAGGCGAGCACGAATTAAAACTCTTCTTCGCATGGCGTTGAAAAGCTGCGGATCTTGGCACCGACGGAGGTTCGGTGATGCTCACTACTGGCTACTCACGGGGATCGAGCGAATGCGAGGAAACTTGATAAAGTGAACGGCATGTGGATATTCAAGCCCGTTCCCTTTATGCAGAAAATCGAGACCATCACAGCCATGCGCACCGCCGCAGCGGAATTGCGCGCCAGCGGCCGGCGAATCGCGTTGTTGCCGACCTTGGGTTCGCTCCATGCGGGGCACGCGAGTTTGATCCGGCTGGCGAAGGCCCGGGGCGATGCGGTGGTCGTTTCCGCTTTCGTGAATCCGCTGCAATTCGGCCCGAGCGAGGATTACGCCAAATATCCGCGCAACCCGGCGGCGGATGTGGTTTTCGCCGAGCGCGAAGAGGTGGATGTTATATTCACCCCGACGGTGGAGGAAATGTTTCCCAAGGGATTTTCCACCCAGCTGATGGAGGATTATGTGAGTAAGCCGCTGTGCGGCGTGGTGCGGACCGCGCTGTTTCGCGGGATGCTGACGTGTTGGTTGAAACTGATGAATATCGTCCAACCGGCGGTGCTCGTGATGGGTGATAAGGACGTGCAGCAAGTGGCGGTGGTGCGCAAGGCCGCGCTGGATCTGGCGCTGCCGGTGGAAATTTTAGTCGGACCGTTGGTGCGTGATGCGGATGGTTTTGCCGTGAGTGCGCGCAATAATTATCTTTCACCTTCGCATCGCGAGGAGTCGCTGGCGGTTTACCGCGCGTTGTGTCGGGCCAAGGAAATGGTCGACTCCGGCGTGAAGAGCGCGGACCGGATTGTGGCAGAGGCGACGCATGTTCTCGCGGAGAAACGACGCTTACGGGTGATCTATATTTCGGTGGTTAATCGAGATACGATGGAGGCGGTTCGCGAGGTGATTCTTGGCCAGCATCTGCTCGCGATCTCGTACTGGGTGGACGAAGTCCGGCTCACGGATAATATTTTGCTCTGAACAGGCGGTTGGCAGGGTGTGAATAACTTGTCGGCAAGGATAGAGTTCTCCCTCGTTAAATGAAATTGCGGTCGGAGTGTCCATGGATGCGTCGGCGCCGACACTGATGTAAAGTGGGGTATTCACTCAGAGGACGCTTGGGATAAACACCTTACTGACCGAATTGGGCAGAACGATGTTTGTTGTAAGACGCTTTGGGCCAGTGCTTAAAAACGCTGTATTAGGAGAGGTTTTTGTGCGTTACTGTTTTACGGGTGAAATTACGTGCCGGGGGAAATGCGCCGGGCGAAGTCTCCTCTGGCGTCAGAGGAGAAATTCCCTGCGTGACGATCAGGTAAACCCGGGGTGTGAAGAATTCATCGGGCTCGCCATAAAGCAGATGAGCGAAGAGTTGAATTCTTCGCGGTTTTTTGCGACGACTTACGGGCGTGAGAACATCATTCCCTGCAAAACCCCGTATCGCAATCATCGGAGCCGGCGCCCTCGGCTGTTATTACGGCGCGCGCCTCATCAAATCCGGCGAGGATGTCCATCTTCTCGCCCGCAGTGGTCGGGCCGCGATTATGGCGCGCGGGATCAAAGTAAAAACGCCGACAGAGCGCATCACTTTGCGCAAAGTTCAGGTTTATGGTTCGGTCACGGAGATCGGGCCGTGCGATCTGGTGATCGTGGCACTCAAAGCCACCTCTAACGATCAACTGGTCAAGCTGCTGCCGCCGTTGCTGCGTGAAAACACCGTGGTGCTCACTTTGCAAAATGGCCTGGGCGTCGAAGAACCGGCAGCTAATGTCGTCGGACCGGATCGGGTGAGCGGCGCGATTTGTTTTATTGGCAGCGCGCGCACCGCTCCAGGAATTGTGGACTGCGCGTTTCCCGGGCTGATGATGATCGGCAAATTCGGCAAACCTGCCGACGAACGCACGCACGCCATCGTATCGCTATTCTCAAAAGCTGGCGTGAAATGCCAAGCGCACGACAATCTGGAAGAGATGCGCTGGAAGAAGTTGGTTTGGAATGCGCCCTTCAATGGCTTGGCTATTGCTGCCGGCGGCATCACGACCGATGTGATTCTGGCCGACGAGGGACTGAAACAGCTCGCGCGCCGTTTGATGGAGGAGGTGGTGGAAGCGGCGGCCAAATTCGGCCACGTCATCCCGCCCTCATTTCTCGATCTGCAATTTGAGCGCACAGCCACGATGGGCACTTACCGGCCGTCTAGCCTGGAGGATTTTGTAGAAGGCCGGCAGATCGAGCTCGAGGAAATCTGGGGCGAACCCGTGCGCCGCGCCAAATCCGTGGGGGTACCGGTCGCTCGGCTCGAAATGCTCTACTGGCTGATCAAACGGCTGATCGCCGCGCGCAAGACGACGAAGAAGCGAAGCTGAGTCGGGGCGGCCTTGGGGTAGACGGCAGTGGGGTAGGTGGCGCGCTCGTCGCGCCACGTTGCGTGACAAGCACGCAACCTACCCAAGCGCTGTAGCCCGAACGGGGAAAGAAGGTGGCGGTGGGGTAGGTGGCGGTGGGGTAGGTGGCGCGCTCGTCGCGCCACGTTGCGTGACAAGCACGCAACCTACCCAAGCGCTGTAGCCCGAACGGGGAAAGTAGGTGGCGGTGGGGTAGATGGCCGTCAACGACAATTAGAAACCGACACAACGTGTCGGGGTGGGGTAGGTGGCGCGCTCGTCGCGCCACGTTGCGTGACAAGCACGCAACCTACCCAAGCGCTGTAGCCCGAACGGGGAAAGAAGCGGTTCTATAGCCGCGTTGGAGTGCCACGACAACGCGGTGCTTTTACTGGAGGCGGGGTGCCCTCACCCCGCAAGCCACGCGTCGCGAATACTCAAACCAGCGGGGTGAGGGCGCCCCGCCTCCAGTAAACATTTATGATTCGGCATTGCCCCGCAGCGGTGAGTTCGCACGCTCACCGTAACCTCATCCCCCTTGGTCTATGGCCCAACCGACCCCGCCTAAATTCGAACCGTACATCGCGGCTGAAACAATAATCCCTGAGTTCACGCTGCGCGCTGTGCTGGTCGGCGCCGTGCTCGGCATGGTTTTCGGTGCCTCGTCGCTCTATCTCGTCCTTAAGGTGGGCCTGACCGTCAGTGCTTCGATCCCGGTGGCGGTAATCTCGCTGGCGTTGTTCCGGGCGTGGTCGAAGGTCGGCGGACGCGATGCGACCATCCTCGAACACAATATCACGCAGACGGCCGGCTCGGCCGGAGAGTCCATCGCTTTTGGCATCGGGGTAACGATGCCGGCGATTTTGATTCTCGGTTTCGATTTGGAACTGACGCGCGTCATGATGGTGGCCGTCATGGGCGGGTTGCTCGGCATATTGATGATGATCCCGCTGCGGCGCGCGCTGATTGTGAAGGAACATGGCATCTTGAAATATCCTGAAGGTACGGCGTGCGCGGCGGTATTAAAAGCAGGAGCCAACGCTGAAGATCGAGCAGCTGCATCCCCTTCGGCTCAGGCGGAGATGCGTGCGGCGGAGGCGGCGGGACTCGGCAAGTCGCCGGGGGCCCGGGTGATTTTCACGGGCTTCGCCATCGGCCTGATCTACAAAACGATCAACGTCGCCTTCAAAGGTTGGAAGGAAGTGACGGGAAAAGTTTTTGGCGCACCACTCAAGGCCGGCTCGGTCAGCGCAGAAGTTTCGCCGGAACTGATCGGCGTGGGCTATATCATTGGTCCGTGGATCGGTGGCATCATGTGTGCCGGCGGCGTGCTGTCGTATCTGCTGCTGATTCCGCTGATCAAGTTTTTCGGGGAAGGGCTGCCCGGTCCGCTGGCACCCGGACTCATTCCGATATCCGAGATGGGGCCCGGTCAGATTCGTGGAGCTTACATTCTCTATATCGGTGCGGGCGCGGTAGCGGCGGGCGGAATTATCAGTCTGATCCAGGCGATGCCGACCATCTGGCACGGCTTGAAAGGCGGGCTGCGTGATCTGGGAGTTTCGCAGGATGGGACCGATCAAAACGTCGCCGTGCCGCGCACTGACCGCGATTTGTCCATGAAGTTTGTGGGCGTGGGCATCATCGTACTGATCGGTGGCATCATGCTCGCCCCTTCCCTCCACATGAATTTCCTCGGCGCGCTGCTGATCGTGGCGCTGGGTTTTCTTTTCGTAACGGTGTCCTCGCGGCTCACCGGGGAAATCGGGTCCACTTCCAATCCGATCTCGGGCATGACGGTGGCTACACTGCTGTTTACCTGCTTGGTCTTTTTGCTCGTGGGCTGGACGGGAGGGACGCACTACGTCACCGCGCTTTCAGTGGGAGCGATCGTGTGCATCGCCTCGTCGAACGGCGGGACAACCTCGCAGGATCTCAAGACCGGCTTCCTCCTCGGCTCGACGCCGAAACTCCAGCAGTACGCCATTCTCATTGGGGCGTTTGGCTCGGCGGTTTTGCTCGGGCCGATTTTGCTCAAGCTGAATGATACCGCCACCGTCTATGTTCCGATTGCGCAAATCGCACCAGCGGGACTGAGCACTGATACGACCAAGCTCGATTCCACGCACAAGGAAAGTCTGCGCGGCCCGCAGGCACGTGATGACGCCGCGAGCTATCGCACCTGGCACAAGACGGATGCGATCGGCGGCCCGGCTGGAAAATATCTCGTGAACGATCAAGGCGCAGCCGTCTGGCTCGTCGATCCCGGCATCAACGGCACCCACAGCGAAAGACCGGATGGCAGTGTCGTGCGCAAGTTCGATGCACCGAAAGCCACGCTGATGTCCTATATCATCAAGGGGATTTTGGATCGGAAACTTCCGTGGGAACTCGTGCTGCTCGGGGTGATGATCGCGGTCTGTCTGCAGCTGTCATTCATCCCAGCTCTCGCTTTTGCGGTCGGTGTTTATCTCCCACTGTCATCATCCATGCCGATTTTTATTGGTGGCATGATTCGCTGGCTGGTGGATCGCAAACTGCGGCAGAAACCGGCGCACGCCAAACTCAGCCAGGAGGAATTCACGGCGGAGAGCGACAAGAGTCCCGGTGTATTGCTCGCTTCGGGTTACATCGCGGGCGGCGCGATTGCGGGCATCATCATCGCGTTTCTCGCGGGAGTGCTGGGCGATTTCGATACGGCGGTGACGAAGTGGTCCACCGCCAACAATCCCCTGTTTGAAGGACCGAACGCCGATCTGCTGACGCTCATTCCGTTTACGGCGCTGTGCGTTTTCCTGTATTTCGTCGCCCGGGAGAAATTGCTCACGCCGAAGAAGGGGTAGGGGTTTCTCCGTGGTAGGTGGCGCGCCGGTCGCGCCATTCTGCTGGCCAGCAGAACGAGACGAGCTCGCAACCGACGAAATAACCTCACGTTGCGAGACGAGCTCGCAACCTACGAAATAACCTCACGTTGCGAGACGAGCTCGCAACCGACGAAATACCCTCACGTTGCGAGACGAGCTCGCAACCTACGAAATAACCTCACGTTGCGAGACGAGCTCGCAAGCTACGAGATGCCCTCACGTTGCGAGACGAGCTCGCAACCGACGAAATAACCATACGTTGCGAGACGAGCTCGCAACCTACGAAATAACCATACGTTGCGAGACGAGCTCGCCACCGACGAAATAGCCACGTGGCTTGCTGTTTCTCTTCGGACGGGGTGGATGGCGATTTTATTCATGGACGACGGGTCAGTGCGGCAGCGCGTCGTAGTAGTATTGAAAAGCGGGACGGCTGAAGGTGAGAGCGGTGTTGGGAGTGGCGGCGGTTTGCCGGGCGAGAGTGGTCAAGAGTGACCGGGCGCGGAGGACGCGCCGAGTGGCGAGATCGAAGGGTTTCACGTCCTTGAAATTGGCGGAGGTCAGCAGCGAGAGTTCGGCAGTGGAGAATGTTTCCGCCCAGGGGTTGATGGCCTCCTGGAGCATCGCGCGCGAAGCCGTGGCTTCAGCGGTGGCGAGGCCGAGCTTGAGCCCGATCCAAGCGCGCATTTCGAGCAGGTAGTCGCGGAGATCGGGTGGGAGGGGGACGTCTTTGATTTTGGTTTGGGCCAACAGCGCGCTCATCGCCGTTTCGGCTTTGGTTTTCTCACTCGCGAAAAATCCGGCCGGGCTCATGGCGGCGGTTTCATTCCACCACCGCAGTTGGGCGTGCACGGCGAAGAGCGTCTTGTCGCGGGCGCTGTGCAGGTCGGTGGCTTTGATTTCGGCAAAGGCATTTTCCGCGAGCGAAAACTGACCGTGATTCAAATACAGGAGGCCCTGTCGCAAGCGTAGCGCGCTGACCATCGCCGGATCGTCCTGATGTTGGGCGAGAAAATTTTCGATGCGGGCGGCGGCTTCGTCGACCTTGGGGTTAAGGCCAGCTGCGGGGTCGGTTTGCAGGCCGGCGACGCTGAGGGCGGGATCGGCGGCGAGGAGCATCTCGTAGTTGGATGCATTCACGATACTCTTCACTTCCGTGTTGCTCATGCAGCCGCTGAGAAGCAGTGCGCACGAGGCGAGCAGCCAGAGCCAACGGGAAGAAGAGCGGGAACTTTGTGCGTGGTGTGGTTTCATGGGGCAATGGGACGGGGGATTTCGGGTGCGGAGTAAAATCAGCCTGAATGAATCACATCCAGTGAGGGATTTTTTTCAGAGTGTTTTGGTCAGTGGGTGCTCAATTATTTTTCGTAGGGCCGCCCCTTGTGGGCGTGCCGGGCAACGGTCCGGCCACAAGGGCCGACCCTCGGGATTTTATCATGATCGGGGAGACGTGTGATCCGTCCGAGCGAGGGCGAGGCTCGTGAAGGCCGTGGCGAAATCGGCGGAGTTGGGCGCGAAGTTTTTGAGATCACCACGGAGGGCGTGAACGATAAGTCCACCGAGTACCGGGGGGATACCGTCGAGATCGACGCTGCGACCGAGTTCAGTGGCGGCGAGTTTGAGCCCACCGCTGAGCACATCGGCGAGTAACGCTTTGAATTTCGCGACCGGTTGGTTGGCTGCTGCGGGACCACCGGAGCGGGCCACGGCGAGGAGGGCTTCGCGGATGAGCGGCACGAGTAAACGACCGGCCCATGGGGCCGCGGGAGTATCGGGCACGTTTTCCTGCACGGTGGTGACGATCATACTCGCGAGGTCTTTTGGCAGAGCGGCGAAGAGCTGGGGATTGCGCGCGGTGGCTTCGATGGCGGCGGTGGCGATCTCCGCGGCTTGGGTGGCGGTGAATTTTCCTTGGCCGACCAGCTCGGCAAGCTTGCCGGTCACGGCGACGATGGCTGGGCCGAATTTTCCGGAGGCGAGCGAGGCGTCGGAACCGATGGCTCCGAGGGCGGCGCGGATCGTCGCTTCGCCAATCAAGCGGGCGTCGAGGCGTTTGAGCTGCGCGACGGCAGTCAGCACATCTGTCGCGAGTGTGAGCGGGAGGCCCTGTTGCTTGATGATGAGGTCGGGGTGTTTCGCGAGCACGCTGATCGCGTCGAGCACGAGTGCTTCGGCCGCATTCGGGGTGAAAAGTTTTTTTGCGGTGAGCTGCTTGGCGGTCTGCGCGGCGGAGGCAAGGAATTCGCGCAACCACGGTTTGGTTTCGAGGCCGGGGATTTCGCCGGGATTTTCGGCGACGATGCCGATGGCGGTGTCGGCGAGGAGATAAAGCGTGTCGCTCGTGAGAAAGCCGGCGTCGGGGGTGGCGGCGAGTTGGCGCACCATCGCTTTGAGCGCGTCGCGCAGCAGCGGATTGGCACCTTGGAGCAGATCGTCGCCATGCTGATCGACGGAGGAGAGGCCAGCGCGGAGGAGGTCGCCCCAGTGATCGTTGAAGAATTGACGGAAGTTCGGATTCGCCGGATCTTGGATGAGCGGGGCGGCGGCCTTGAGCATATCGGCGGCGATGAGACGGAAATTGTCAGCTTGGGCGTCGTCGAGCCGATCGCTGGCTACGAGCAGGCCGTGGGAGAGGAGCGAGCGAAAGCCGTCACCGTGGACGAGGCCCAGCAGGAAATTGTCGGGCTGGGTCGCGGCGGTGCGTGAATCGATGAGGGCGTCGAGCACGCCGGCGAGCCAGGGATTTTCGGGCGGAAGTTTTTCGCTGACATCGAGCGCAGCGTTGAGCGCGGATTTCAGCGCGGTTTGGAGCAACGGATTCCAGTTGGTGAATTTATCCCACTCGGGGGCGGCGAAACGTTGCAGGACGATCTGGGCGATACCGCGAAGTTTATCGTCGCGTACGAACAGCGCGGTGTGCTCGGCACCAAACTCGAACAAGGTGTCGGCGACGGCGAGGGCGACGCGGGCGTTATAGCTGACTTGCTGATCATCCGTGCCCGAGGCGAGGGCGAAGGCGGCGAGGCGGACGCCGGGATCTTTCCAGTTCAGCCCGGGAAAGTTTTCTTGGAGCTGGGCGAGATAGGCGGCGTCGGGATTGACGAGGAGACCGTTGCTGGCGTCAGGAAAATATTTTGCGAAGAGCGCGTCGAAGCTGGCGTCGGGTTGGGCTTGGTTGACTTGCTGCTGGAGGAGGGGGCGGTCGGAGCCGAAGGGATCGGGTTGCTGGCCGGCGGTGGCTTGCAGGGTTTTCCGGGCGAGGGCGACTTGGCTGGCGAGGTTGGCGAGTTTGAGTTTTGGCAGGCCGAGCACGAGGTCGGCTTGCACGGCGGTCTTCGCGGCGAGGAGCGCGTCGATGCGGCCGCCGAGCTTGATGAGTTGCTGGACCGCCGAGAGGATGAGCGAGGCGTTGGCGGGGAGAATCATGGTGGGGTGGATTGAACCAGTTATCGTGTGCTCGGGGTTTTTGTAGGGCTGTTGCTTGCGACAGCCTCGGCACGGGGACAAGTGCCGGACCTACTGATCCGATGTATTCGGTGATCGAGATCAGACGACGCGGTCGGGGTTTTTCGCGGCGCGTTCGAGATGGCCGCAATAGAGTGTCATGCTGTGATCCTTCACGGTGGTTTGGAGCGCCTTCTTGAGATCTTCGAGAGCGTTGGTGACGAAGTTCAGGAAGCGATACCAGTAGCCGATGTCGCGTTGGATGCGGCCGGATTCATCGATATAGATGATCTCGCCGACGTGATCGTAGGCGGATTCGCGCGGGGGGATGCGGGTGACGAGATCTTCGTTGTGCATGACGCTGATCGGGACGTCGATAATCGTGGGCAGGGTCATGGGAGGAATTCTTGGACGGAAGTTTGCGCTGCGGCACTCGAGGCCAAGCAGGAAGGTGGGGTTGGACGACTCGTGGATTACTCAGACAAGGTAACGAACGGCCCGTTACGCGGGTATGCTCCCGAACTTAAACGTACACTCAATAAAATTTACCGTAGGTGAGGCGATTTCATGGATCGATCCGTCGATCTTGCCTTGGCGCAAAGTGTCGGCGGAATATCTCCGCGAGTCCGGCCTTGTCGAGCCGCTTCTCGGCGATGGCGAACATGGCGTCGTAGAGTTTTGCTCCGTCGAAACCGGAGGTATTGATCGCGTTCAGTTCGAGAAAGACGAGGGCCGAACCCATCGCGGTGCGTTTGTTGTCGTCGATGAACGGCTGATTTTGCGCGGGATGAAAAGCATAGGCCGTCGCGCTGGCCGCAAGATCTC
>Ga0105049_10000584_pt1 | contig 40543 bp, 34 predicted proteins | sample MAT06_FD_78087 | JGI IMG/M metagenome (GOLD analysis project Ga0105049, IMG submission 78087) | Freshwater microbial communities from Lake Fryxell liftoff mats and glacier meltwater in Antarctica - MAT-06 | ecosystem: Environmental > Aquatic > Freshwater > Ice > Liftoff microbial mat | place...
ATCCCAAAGATTTAGAGCAAGGCTCGAAACAGCGCCGTATCCTTTCCAAAAAGATGGGAATTTAGCCCAAGAACCAGGGAGTTTCTAGGAATTCTCTGGTTCAGAAATCATTGTAAAAATTGCTGTTGGGGATCGCGGTAAAAAACCGTCGCCGTGAACCGATAGACTCGTGAACCGATAGACTCGTGAACCGATAGACTAAAGACTGTCAGCTTTTGCGGTGTAGCCCACCCAACCCTTGCCATGACTCCTGATTCTGAACTGGCATATTTGATTGATCTAATGCCCGCATCGGGGCGGATGTATTGCAAAGTTGTGAGCAATGCCAACCAGGCTGAGGTTATGGCCACAGCGCCGCCACTGCCTTGGAACCGGAATCGGGCGATCGCCATCAACTTCGACCTATGGGATGATCTCACCCGTCCGCAACGGGATATGCTGCTGCTTCGCACAGTGTGCTGGCTCACCGTCGCCCGTTGGTTCAAGCTCGACTGGCAGCGAGGATTGCTCGCCGTGGGTCTAGTCAGTAGCATCGTCGAACTCGTGCAAGGGGATGTCGTGGGGATCACGGCGGCGACTGCCCTCACGGGCTGGGCGAGCTGGCAAATTTGGCAAGAAAACCGCAGTTCTAAACAAGAAATAGAGGCTGACGAAGCGGCGGTGCAATTTGCGCTTCGCCGAGGATATTCCGAGCAAGATGCGGCGCGGCATCTCATAGGGGCGATCGAAACCGTCACCAAGATCGAGAATCGCTTTTCATTAGATTTTGTGGAACTGTTGCGGATACAGAATTTGAGGGCGATCGCAGGTCTTACCAACACCCCCATTCCCGACCATCGCCGTTCCTAGGTTTTGAGACCAGCTTATTCGGGTTCCTAATCTACTTGCATCCCGCTGTAGTCTCCAGATTGGCTGAGCATTTGAATTCGGCGGTGACGGGCAATTTGTTGCAAATCAATGGTGAGATCGGTTTCATCCACAATTTCACCAATCAAAACCTCCAACACATCCTCCAGGCTAACAACCCCAGCCATCACTCCATATTCATCTACCACCACTGCTAAATGTTCGCGGCCTGCTTGAAAAGCCTTGAGCAACTTGTCGGCACGCAAAGACTCAGGAATAAAACGAGCTGGAAACAAAAAGTCTGCGACTTTACTTTCCCCTTGAGCCTGCACCAAGGCCGTCAGCAACTCATATTTCAAGGCAATGCCCAAAACATCATCAGGAGACTCTCCAATCACAATTAGACGAGAATGGGGAGAGGCAATAATATCGTCTTTTACCTCTGACAAAGTGTAACTGCCATGTAGATACGTCACCGTTACGCGGGGCGTCATCAAATCGCTAGCCATTACATCATTCAACCGAAAAACCTGTTGGATCATCTCCAACTCGTCTTCCTCAATGACCCCCTCTTGATGCCCCAAGCGAGCCAAAAGTTGAATTTCTAATTCATTTGTAATAGGCCGTCGTTGCCCTTGCACAAACGGGTCAGTTACTTTCTCTAATACCAGGACGAGGGGCGTAAACAGAAATGTTAGGCCAATGAGCGGTTGTGCCAAGAGCAGCGAAATCTGTTCAGCATAGCGCTCGCCTAAAGTCTTCGGTAAAATCTCACCAAAGATAATAATGAGAAATGTTAGGAACCCTGAAAAAATCCCTAACATGGCATTGCCTAAAACCGAAGCTGCAACCCTACCGATTGCAATACTGCCCAGAATATTAAACAAATTATTGAAAATAACCAAGGTAGCAACCGGGCGGCTGACTTTTTCGCGAACCTTGAGCAAAGCTAGAGCGGCTCTCCGGTTAGACTGCGCCAATTGACGCACCCGGGTTAATGGAACCGATAGCAAGGCTGTTTCGCTGCAAGAGCAAAGAGCAGAACCACAAATAACAATGAGCGTGAGGAGAAGAAGACTGACCATGGTTGAAGGTTAGCGCTGCTGAGACCCGATATAATTCACCAAACTGCATCACAGGGCTTCAAGCGGTAACCAGAAGCTCTGAGGCTAATCTTCATTCTCTGCTGTTTTGAGAGATTGGGAGGGGCATTCGTTGGAGTTTATAAATCTTTGTGGATAGGTCGTTGTAGATAGGTCGTTGTGAATAGGTCGTTGTAGATAGGTCGTTGTGAATAAACCCGATGAGCGACTCACCCAAGCCAAAGCAGCTTAGTAATCAAGAAACGTTCAGGTATCTCCCACTCCATCTAACGGTTTCATAGTGGCTTCATAACGGTTTCAGGCTCAAGGCTCTTTTCTAAGAATAGCCTTCACGACACAGACCCTATTTCTCATAGACTAGAGTTCCCCATAGAAGCCAGAGATATCAAGCATATTCGGTTGAGATTAGTAGATGATTGGGCTGAGGCACCTAGAGCAATCGATAGGGTTGAGATGAAGCGCCCATTCCACCGATACAAAAACGTTGGCTATTTGCTAACCAAGTCTACCGGCAGCGTATCGAGGGCATAGACATCACGCCCACGCCCCAGCGCAAACCGGAGCGAGTGCCGCAGGTCTTTGCTAGACAGTGTGAGAAATACCACTAGCCCCAGGCAGGATAAGAGCGCCGATAACCCAAAGATATAGCGATAACTGCTTTGAGCGGCGATCGCCCCCAACAGCGGGCCTGCCATTGCAATTCCTAGGTCAAAGCCCACCATGCAGAGGCTAAACATGAGGCCGCGCTGATCAGTCTGAGCGCGATCGGCCATCAGCGCGGCCATCATGGGGATCAATGTCCCTGCGGCCATTCCTTCCAAAAAGCCAGCCAAGAGAAACATGGGGGCGCTATCGGCCAGCCACAGAGTTGCCATCGAGATGGCATAGAAAACCAAACTGATGCTGATGAATGGCCCCCGACCGTAGTAGTCAGACGCCCGCCCCACCAGCAAGCGAATGATGAATCCGGCGATCGCCGCCATGCTATAAAACAAGCCCACATTCAACGACACCTGTGCTTCGTTGACCAACAACGGCACAAAGGTCGTGAGCGCCCCAAAGGAAATACCAATGAGCAATAACACTAGCGCCGGCGTTCGAATTGACGGATGCCCTAGCATTTGCCAAAACTTCAGAAAGGAGGGCTGCGGCGTCTGAGACGCGACTCGATAAGGTTCCTTTAGCTTGAGGGTAAACAGCAACCCGATCGTGCCCAACACAACGGCCATCAAAAATGCAGGGGTAAACCCATATTGGCTTTCAAGAAAACCACCGAGGGCTGGGCCTAGCCCCATCCCAATGGGGTTGACGAGGCTCATGTAACCAATCACTTCGCCACGGCTATGGGACGGAGCTAAGTCTACAACCAATGCACTATAGGCCAGGGCAAAGGCCGCAATACTAATGCCATGAAACGCTCGAACGCCAATCAGAAGGGAGAAGGACTCGGTGGCGATGTAGCCTAAGGGGGCGATCGCCACCACTACGATCCCAATGAGCAGTACCAATTTACGCCCGCGAACATCCGCCAGTTGCGCCAAAGACGAGCGGGTACCCAATAGCCCAATGGCAAACGCTCCCATGACAATGCCGATGGTTTGCCCACCGCCACCAATAGATTGCACATACAACGGCAAAACTGGCAGCAAGGCAGCAATGGAAGCCCAGAACAATAGCCCCGCCACAAATAATGTCAGCAGATTGCGACGGGTTTCGGGGGGTAACGTCAGAAAAATCTTCAAGGGTTAAAACATCTGCTAAGAAAACTTGAAGCACACTAGTAAAAAATGCGGCCTACTCTACATAATGCTTAACTTTTGTGGATTTTGCATCGCCCAGTTGGTAGGTTTAGGGCAGGGATAGTCACAATTCCAATGGTTTGAGACAGTCCCGCCCTTGAAGAGAGATTGAGCCGAGGCGGCCTGCCAACACAGCTTTTTACCCAAAACACAAAATTCTCCTTGATCGATGGAGATCAAGGAGAATTTCAATAGTTTTCTCTTGCCTTAACAAATTCTGAGGGAGAAAACTCCGAGGAAGCAATGACTATTAATCAACTCAACGGTGACACATCCAATCGTGAGCCTTCTTTCAGAATGTATTTTCTTAGGCAGAAACTTCAGCAACCGCAGGATAAACACTCACTTTCTTGCGCGTCTTCCCTTTGCGCTCGAAGGTGACGATGCCATCAACCAACGCAAACAACGTATCATCGCTGCCACGACCGACGTTTTCACCGGGGTGAACCTTGGTGCCGCGCTGGCGGATCAAAATATTGCCTGCCTTTACGACCTGACCACCGTAGCGCTTAACACCTAAGCGCTTCGAATTAGAGTCACGCCCGTTCCGTGTACTGCCTGTACCTTTCTTATGAGCCATTTGTAAACCATCCTACCGCTAGTGCTGATTACTCTTTATCACTCAGAAATTCTATGTCACAACTTGCCAAAAGCTGATTGCCTGGGCGCTTAGGCTAGAGATTCTCGTCCCTTTTATGCTGATAGCGTAACAGATTTACTGCGCCAACAGCGTCATGGCTCAAGCACTACCTAGCATTCAGCACCCTAGGCTTCTGCTGATCCGGCAGAATCAACGGGTTCGGCAACAGCAGCGGGGGCTGCAGGAACCGTATCTTGGGGAGTTTCAGCTTTAGCGCTAGAGGCAGAAGCCCCATCCAAGTTAATGGTATCGATCATGATACGGGTCAGTTCTTGGCGGTGACCTTGCTTTCTGCGGGTCTTCTTCTTAGGACGCATCTTGTAGACGATGACCTTGCGACCCCGCATGTGCCGCAACACGGTCGCCTCAACCGTAGCACCCGTCAAGAAAGGATAGCCGATGGAAACTTCACCTTCGTCTTCAATTAGCAAGACGCGATCAATCGTTACCTTGCCGTTTTCTTCGATCGCCATCCGATCGACATCATAAAAGCGACCCGGCTCTACCCGAAATTGCTTACCACTCGTTTCAATAATTGCGTAGCTCATAGCGTTCCTCTTGTACGACCGTACAGGCAGCAGCGTAAATAGAGGCCGATATTAGAGAAACGGCGTACTGCGTTTGAACCTGATCCGAGTCAAAATAGACAGTATTAGATTATGCCTGATGATCGCCCCAGCGGTCAAGTTTTTGAGTAGGGGCGATCGCCCCTACTCACCCACGCCTTAACCTTTTTTCCGATTTCTTAACCTTATATATCTAAACGACAATCATCAGAGCCGCTCTCCGCCCAAGGCGATTGATCCCTGAGGCAACCCGATCCATGTACCAGCCTCGCCGATCACCCCGCCGATCACCCCGCCGATCAGATGATGAAGTTACTGGTTTCTCCTTGGGAGGCTTGCCAACTGCGGGCATCATAGTAAAGGTCTTCAAGGGAGATCCCATCCAACACTTCCCTGATTTTTTTGTGGAGCCGATTCCAAATCGTAAATGTCACCCAATCTTCTGCTTGATCGATGTTGGGCTGATGGCGGGGCAGCGGTTCGATGCTTTCTCCAACAGCTTCCAAAATTTGCCCGAGGGAAATTTGGCTGGGCGATCGCGCCAGTTGATAGCCCCCCTGCGCCCCCCGGACAGACATCACTAAATCAGCCTGACGCAACTCAATTAACAACTTTTCGAGATAGGGTGCCGGAATAGACTGGCGGGTGGCGATCGCCGACACCGAAGCCGGGCCACAGTTGGGCTGCAAACTAATGTCTAGCAAGGCTTTAACACTATAGTGTCCACGAGTCGTTAGCTTCATCGTCTTTCTCTCAAGCCTTGCTCACTCGTTATCCTGTTGCAGAACAACCGACTTTTTTCCTATCGCCTGCTTTACTTAAATTTATTTAAATCGGCTTAAATCTGCCTACTAGCCCCTGTCTATCTGTGTCAAATATCTACACCCAGAAGGTGCCACGGGTTCAGCCCTGCCTTCCCAATCTAGCGTTAAAGTAGCGGAGATTAGTGGCAGAGATGAACGATAGTGGCCTGATTACTCCATGAATCTGCCCTACGAAGCTGCCCTACGAAGCTGCCCTATATCTGCCCTATGAATCTGCCCCATCAACACCAATAGCAAAGCCGCTGCAAAGCCGAAAACGACAGCCGACAGATGTTAGAAACCCTCACAAGACCCTATCTCTTTGGCCTGCAACGGTTTCTCTAGAACCTTGAGAGGCTTCTTCAAACACTTTTTGAGGGCAAACTGATGGGAAACATAGGCGTATGAGAGGGCGATCGCTTTTCAGCAAAATTATGACAAAGTAGGGCTATCTATCGTCTTAGCCTAGGACTCCAGCAGCCTTTAGAAATTGATTGAGGCTCCCATCCTAAGCGCCTGATTGACGCCCCAATTACCGCAGCGCTCTTCAAACTTGATCCAGGCTTAGAGTTGAGTTAGGCACTTCCTTAACATTACTTTGCTACCTACTGAATACCTTCTCAGGGTACCTCCATAAGCGCTCTCTGAGCATGAAACTTATCCCCTCCAATCAGCAAGCAAAAGTGACAGGAATTTTCAAAAATCTAGCCAAAAAAAACTGAACGATTTTAATTTTAGGCGGTACCATAGGAATACTCAATCAAAATACAAAGAGGAAGCTCTTGGTATTTCTACGAAGAATCCTTTGAATTAGTTTGATTGCGTGTGTTCTAGTGCATGTTGAACGTTGATTGACCCAGAGTTAAGTTAATGTAATGGCGAAAACCAAGAAAATTGAACCACTGATCGGAGAAGCTCTCCTCACGAAAGTAAAAGAGCTTGACAGCCTTGGCAAAGAAGAGAAAGCAAGGGAATGCGGCTATTACACCATTACCAAGAATGGTGTAGAGCGTGTCAATATGATGAAGTTTCTGAACGCTTTGATTGAAGCGGAAGGGATCCAGCTAGATGGTAAATCTAGTACCAGTGGGCGGGGCGGGCGTAGTGCAAGCTATCGAATTACCGTGCAGTCGAACGGCAATCTGTTGATTGGCTCAGCCTATACCAAGCAAATGAACCTGAACCCTGGCGATGAGTTTGAAATCTCCCTAGGACGTAAGCACATCCGCCTCAAGCAACTCGACGGAGAATTGGAGGAAATGGATTAAGACGGTTTAGCACCGCCAATGTAGGAGAAGATTTTATCCTACCAAGATTTAAGGCGACATTATTGAGTGGGTATCTAGAGTCTGTCTCTAGTACCCGCTTTTTTATGTCCTTGCTTTCTTATATCAAAGGGAGCGCAGCGGCCCTCTTCTTTTCTTCGATATCGATCGGGTGAACAGGCTCTTGCTCACAACCACAACGTCCTCAAGCAACAGCAGCCTAAGATAATAGGATGACCCTTAAATTAAGTCGTTTTGAATCAGGGTATTTACTTAAATATATTGCAGCTTTTCTCCTTCCATAAAAAGGTTTAAGGGTTTTTACGAACTTGAACCCGATTGGCGCTAGGTAACCACAATCCAGGGAGAGGGCGATCGCCCTCTCCCTGGGTTAGAAAAATGCATTTTTTAGAGGCTTTTCAAAGGCTGAGTCACCTTACCCTCGGTGAACCCAATGCCTCAAGCCCGAAGGAGTATGGGCATCGGTGAAAACTGCAGCCCTAGAAAATCTGCGATAATCGAACCCAGACTTCCGAACCCAGACTTCTAGGCAACGGCTACGAAGAAGTGGAAGCAGGGGTTAAGGTGACGCGCTTTCGCATCACACTATACAAACGAATTTGTTGGTCACTAGCTAGGGCAAAGGCGAAAAGCTCTAAACCCAATTGCTCAGCATAGGTTTCGGCAAAGGAGCGGGCATCTCCTTCTGATGAAGACTGAATCAGTAATTCATCTGCTAGTTCAGTGGTTCCTGCAAATGCAAACTCAGCTAAAAACATATAGGTGGTATCCCTTGGCTGCGCGATTGGGCTTGCCTTGTCTTGTTCTCGTCCAGATTTTAAGACCGACTCAATTTTATCTATCTTTATGAAAAGATCCTTATCCTAAAGACGTAAATGCATAATTTCCCGGAAACCAAGAGAATTTAATGATGCCAAAACTCTTAGGCTATCGCCTCGAAGATTATACGATTAAGTATCCCCAGGAAGTCTTGATTGTTACCGCTTTAGTGGATGATGAAGCCGATCAAGTTGCAATCTACCGAGGCTTTTCGAGTTCGCTCATGCGCCCTACGGCCTTTGACCCTGATGTGCCTATCTTGCCTGCGAGTAGCCAGATCATCGCAATTGATCGATTGCAAGGCCCATTTGATCCGGATCAACCTCAGTATTTAGAGCAAGGATTATCGTTGGATGACTTTGTTCAGCGCCTCAATACTCTGGGGCTATGAACCGTGTATCTCAGTATTGAGCCACCACGGGTCCACCACTGAGTAAGAAAGATCCAACAGCCTAGCTAAAAAGTTCTAAGGGAAAACCTTCGACGAAACTTTTCAAACGGTTCATCTGAACAGTTCGCTAAGCAGATAATCTAAAAGACCAAGATATCTAGATGGCTACGCCATTAGATGTTTTAGTAACCCTAACTAAGACAAAGTGCTTACCTTAAAAGGTTCTAGCCCCTACTTATCCGTTGGCTTAACCCGTTCTGGTACAGGATCAAACCAGTTAAGACCGCGAACGACTATCCCTATAATTACCTTTCATCTTTTCATCAAGCTAGAGGCTTTTGTGTCAATAGGTATTTAGACTTCTTAAACAACAAGTGGTACACTCCACTGGAGTGTGATGTGTGGAGTGTTAGTCATGGTTTTGTCTCCTGTCTTTGAAGGCTCAAATCATAGTAAAAGCGCAGGTGTATCGGCCCCAGTCGGACTTGGAGAGGCACGTACAGATTATCATCAACCGCTTGAGTTACCACCCAGTAAGCTATTTGGCACCGACGGAATTCGAGGACGGTTTGGAGATTTGTTAACCCCAGCCCTGGCCTATCAAGTGGGGCGTTGTGCGGGTGCAGTTCTCAGGGAGAAAGCTCAAGGGCCGTTTATCTTAGGCTACGACTCGCGGAATTCTAGTGAGGTGCTGGCGATCGCCCTTGCAGATGGGCTGATTGCAGCCGGGGCGGCGGTGTGGAACGTCGGTTTATGCCCCACCCCAGTGGTGTCCCATCTTTGTCATAGGGTAAAAGGAGCCGGTGGCGTGATGATTTCGGCTAGCCACAACCCGCCAGAAGATAACGGCATTAAGTTTTTTGGAGCCGATGGCAGCAAACTGAGTAGCGTCTGCCAGGCCGCTATTGAAACAGCTTTGCGTCACAATGTTAACCATCCAGAGGGTGCTGTCTTTGGTACCGATGCCACCCACATCGACCGTGCTGACTTGGTTGAGGCGTATATCAAAGCGCTGCAAGCCCCATTAAAAGGTCGGCTAGACTTGAGTGGTCTGCGGGTGGTGTTGGATTTGGCCTGGGGTGCAGCCGCACAGATTGGGGGCTTGGTCTTTCGGGAGCTAGGGGCGGATGTGGTGTGTTTGCATGACCAGCCCGATGGCGATCGCATCAATGTTAACTGTGGCTCCACCCACCTCTTACCCCTGCAAACGGCTGTGCAGCAAGCGAACGCCGACCTAGGCATTGCCTTTGATGGGGATGCCGATCGGGCGATCGCCGTTGATAACAAAGGCCGCATTATTGATGGTGACTATATTCTCTACCTCTGGGGGATGGCGCTGAAGCAACAAAACCAACTCCCTAAGAACTTAATTGTCTCTACGGTCATGGCAAACCTTGGCTTTGAGCGAGCTTGGCAGCAACAGGGAGGCACCCTACTTCGCACCGCTGTCGGCGATCAGTATGTCCATGCTGAAATGATGCAGCAAGGAGCCATGCTAGGAGGTGAGCAGTCAGGGCATATTATTTGTCGCCATTACGGCATTTCGGGCGATGGCTTACAAACAGCGCTGCACCTAGCGGCGCTGGTAAAACAGTCTGGGATGTCCTTAGCTGACCTGCGCGATCAAAGCTTCCAGACCTACCCGCAGTTGTTACGCAATGTGCGGGCTGAAGACCGCGATCGCCGCCTTCATTGGCAGGAAAATGAAGCGTTGCAGAGGGCGATCGCCAACGCCGAAGCCGATATGGGCGATCAAGGCCGCGTGCTGGTGCGTGCTTCTGGCACCGAGCCTGTCATCCGTGTCATGGTCGAAGCCGCCAATGCAAACCTCACCGAACATTGGACGGCGACCCTAGCAGAGGCGGTTCAAGCCTACCTCAAAGCCTAGTACTTGGCGGCGTAAATTTACCAACCACGAACGAGGGGCTTAATCTCCTTGCCTGAATTCCCCAATATGTAGACAAATCTCCGCCAAGAAGTATTAGGCAGATAGGTTTGTTAAAACAGTTTCCTCACACTAAAAAACGGAGATACCCAATTGGATATCTCCGTTTTGCAAATGGCTGTTAACAGGCTACAGGCTTTTGCCAAGCCCATAAACGATGCCAGTATGTTTGACTCGTCATTCATCACGGGCATCGTTTACAGGTAACTAGCTCTGTCATTGCCAGTGACTGCAATCCCAGAAGGCCATAGGAATAAACACAATCCTAGACCCAATCAGACACCACCAGCAAAGGAGCCAATGAGATAACTACCACAGGCCTCGGATAGGCTCTGAACCAGACGATGCCGCCATTCTAGAGTTTAATTCGTCAACCAACCCCGTGGGAATAAGGACCCGATTGATCGCATGAATCACACCATTGCTAGCCGGAACATCGGGAATGATGACGCTAGCATTATTCACAACAACCCGGTCAGGACTAACACTAATAGCCAAACCGCCATTGAGGGTGTCTAAACCTCCGGTTTCTAATTCGCTAGATAGCACTTCATCGGGAACAACATGGTAGGTCAGAACATCCGTCAATAAATCTCGGTTTTCTGGCAACAGGAGCGCATCTAAAACCCCAGGAGGCAGTGCCGCAAACGCATCATCTGTCGGAGCAAAAACAGTAAACGGCCCTTCTGAGGATAAGGTATCGACCAACCCTGCAGCACCCACAGCAGTCACCAAAGTATCAAACGCATCATTGCTGCTAGCGACATCCACGATCGTGCCAGGGGTTTGCGCGATCTGGAGGCTAGCAGAGCTTTGGGATGCGTTCGCGGGATTAGGGGACGCTACTGCCGGAGCCACCATCAAGCCAAGTCCAACCAAACTCGCGAGGGCGATTTGCGGAGCAGACGGAAATTTATAGGTCATAGGTCTTCCTTGTAAACATTTGTGAATTACATCACCACAAACTATCCTAGCGAGGATATTCAATCTTGACAGCCAATTTTCAGTTTATATACCCATAGTCACGCTGGTTAGGACATCGAGAACCCCTTAAAACGTTCAAACGTTTGAACGTTCATTTGAAAAATGTCTCAACCAAACTGGCTACAGCTATATAAGCCCGATGATTGAGCTAAACCCACGCAACAGTACCTGCGTCATTGTTTGGCAATTTTGTTTGGCAATTTTGTTTGGCAATTTTGTTTGGCAATTTTGTTTGGCAATTTTGTTTGGCAATTTTGTTGAATGCCTAATTACATGCTTAAAGAGCATTCTAATAAATGTAATCAGAACATTCTGATGAGAGGCAATTAGAAGATACTTGAACCTTCCCTACGAAGGTATTTCGATTACTGACTAGCAAGATTGAGGTAAAACACACCGATGAGCGATCATTTCATCCCCTACGGACGGCAAGATATTGACGCGGCAGACATTGCGGCGGTTGTGCAGGTGTTGCAGTCAGATTGGGTGACGCAGGGGCCCGCGATCGCCCAGTTTGAGCGCCTTGTGGCTGACTTTTGCGGCGCAAAATATGCCGTGGCCGTGGCCAGTGCTACCGCTGCCCTGCATATCGCCTGCTTGGCGGCGGGGCTAGGGGAGGGCGATCGCCTATGGACATCCCCCAACACCTTTGTCGCCTCCGCTAACTGTGGCCTCTACTGCGGAGCCAGCGTTGATTTTGTAGACATCCACCCCCGCACCTATAACCTCGATGTCGCGCAGCTAGAAGAGCGCTTGCAAAAAGCCGAACAAACAGGAACCCTGCCCAAGGTAGTGATCCCGGTTCACTTTGCGGGGCAATCTTGCGAAATGGCAACGATCCACGTCCTCGCCCAGCGCTATGGCTTCACCGTCATTGAAGACGCTGCCCATGGCATTGGTGGCCACTACCAAGGGCAACCCCTCGGTGCCTGTCAGTTTTCAGATATGGCCGTGTTTAGCTTCCACCCCGTCAAAATCATCACCACCGGAGAAGGCGGCATGGTGCTGACCAATCGGGATGACCTTTACGAAGCGCTGATTCGCCTCCGCACCCACGGCATCACCCGCGACCCCGCATACTTGCAAAGCGAAACCCACGGCCCTTGGTATTACGAGCAGATCGAGCTGGGCTACCACTACCGGATGACCGATATTCAAGCGGCGCTTGGCGCTAGCCAGATGGCACGGCTGCAACCCTTCGTGCAAAAAAGACAAGAATTGCGCGATCGCTACCACACACTCCTCAAAGACCTACCCCTCACCCTGCCGTGGCAACACCCCGACACCGCCCCCAGTTGGCACCTCTACGTCATTCGCCTCCACCTTGCCCCACATTCAAAGCCCCGTCGCCAGGTTTTTGAAGAATTGCGGGCAGCCCAAATCGGCGTGAATGTCCATTACATCCCTGTCCATACTCAACCCTATTATCAGCGTCTAGGCTTTGCCTGGGGAGACTTCCCTCAAGCTGAGCAGTATTACTACGAGGCCATCACCCTGCCGCTCTATTACGGATTAACCGACGCTGACCAAACCTACATCGCCCAAACCCTACACAAGATCTTGCTCTAAAACGCTTGCTCTAAAACTGGGATTCTAAAACTGAGGCGCAAACAATAAAACCTGATGGACTGACACAAGTAGGTAACCGACTTAAAACCTCATCAGCCAAAGGAGATAAGGGTGAGCTGACCTGAGACGCTAAAATTTACGTCATCATCCTAAACTCACATTAATTTATTCTTAATCTTAGGAATCCAACAACCTTAACCAGCGATCGCCCAAGATTCGATATGCTGGCAACATTAGGAAATTGCATCAAAGAAACAGTGTCTGCTCTAACCGCATTTCCCAAATAAAATCCCACCATTCGTTTTGTGATTCCCCGCTGCTTGGCTGACAAGACTTCTCAGTCAAAGCCCCTAGCCCTCACCCTAGCCCTCTCCCAGGGGGAGAGGGAACAAGATCGGCTCCCCTCGCCCTCTGGGAGAGGGGTTGGGGGTGAGGGAATCCAACGTTTGTCAAAAGATTCCCCGTTAGTTCACTTGTCCTGGAACACTTTCCCTTGAACACTATGGCAGCATTGCTTGATATGGTCGTCAAAGGCGGCCCTGTAATGATCCCGATTGTGGGGTTCTCGGTGTTCACACTGTCTACCGCGCTAGAGCGTGCTTGGTTTTGGCAACGCCTGCTGAGCAAAGAAGATCGCATTGTCCATGACGTACTACACGCTGCACAGCAAGACCTCAGCGCCGCGAGAGACATCGCCGAACATGCCATCGATTTGCCGATCGGTCGGTTTTTGCTTGCGCCCCTGCGGCTCCGTCAACCAACCCCCGAAACGTTTCGGTTGGCCATGGAAGCAGCGGGCGACAAAGAATTTGTAAAAATGCAAAAGGGTGACAAGTTTCTCGAAACAACCGTTGCGGTGTCTCCGCTGCTGGGTTTGTTGGGCACGGTGACCGGCCTGATTGCCACCTTTGGCAACCTCAACATTGGCGGCGGCGGCAGTAGCGAACAGGCCACCCAAGCCGCAGCGGGCATCGGAGAAGCCCTAATCACCACCGCAGCCGGAATGATTGTGGCGATTATGGCGCTGTTGGTTTTCCGAGTTTTAGTTACCCTGCAATCGCGCCAAATGGACTATTTCTCAGAGGTGGGGAACGAATTAGAACTGATCTATCGCCAGCTTTGGTATGAGCCAGTTCTGGGTGATGCAGAGGGTAATGGAGAAGTAGAAAATGACTACCGATTAGGAAGCGGGGGGCGTGCTACTGCTTCCATCGACGGATATTAATTCTCAAACACATTAATCTTCAAGCACATTAATCCTCAAACATTAACCCTCAAACATTAACCCTCAAAGTCTGGGACAAAACTCACCTCACTCACTCTACGCAGCCCGCCAATCTTTAGTTCCGATTTCGCTTAGATAGACTGCAACAGCTTCTATAAATAGCTTCTAGAAATAGCCTTTAGAGAAACACCTGAGTCAACTATCTGGCTTCCCTCCTGTGGAGTCAGCTATCTCTGACAATCTTCTATTTCAGGGTAAAAAAATAAGGCTTAAAGTTCGTACAAAAGTAAATCCTAGAGACTCTTTTAGGAAGGCTTTAGGAGGCGTTTAAGATGAGTATTGATAGAGACACTTATGCACTTTAAAGGGCGATCGCACAACTCCAGCATTCCTGAGATTAACCTCACCCCCATGCTCAATGTGATGATGGGAATCTTGGCCTTTTTTGTCATGATCACCATGATGTTGTCAGAAGAGCAAGGGGTGGAGGTGCAACTGCCAGCCGCTCAATCTACCCCGCTGGAAGCAGAGGTGCCCCCGCCAGTTTTGATCGTCCAATTAACCCCCGAAGGTCAATGGATGGTCGAGGGAGAGACGACCGAAAAATCCCTGCTGCTGTCACAATTGCGGCTATTTTTACAACGAGATCAAACCTCCATTGTGGTGTTGCAGGCCAGCGATGAATTGCCCTATGAGCAAGTTTTGCAGGCATTGGCCGACCTCAAAACTGTAGGGGGCGATCGCATCTCCTTAGCTATTGATTAAGGTTAGCCATTGATTAAGGTTAGCCATTGATTAAGGTTAGCCATTGATTAAGGTTAGCCATTGATTAAGGTCACAGATTAAGCGCTGCTCACTCGTTTACAAGAGAGCATCATTGAAGGGCTTTTAGTCCAAAAAACCGACTGGGGCGTACTACAAAAAATCCCAATTCTCCTATTCAGACCCATGCTGAGATAACCCAACCCAGACAAGGGGCTTCAGCCCCTTGCAAACCAGTCGATAGAAAAGCCTAGGCAAGCCCTCTACCTATCAGATTTATTCTCAAGAAACCTGTATGTCTTTTCGCAAACGCCGCGCTGCCCAAATGCCAGAGGTAAATCTGGTGCCCATGATGGATGTATTGATGACGGTACTTACCTTCTTCATCATCATTTCCATGACCCTGCAAGGGGAGCAAATTCTCAACATTGATTTGCCAGGTATCAGTAACTCAGATGGCGCGGTCGAAGAGGCCGAAAGCAATGCCCCGGCGCTAGTGGTTGGGCTAAACCCGCAACAGCAAATTGTGCTAGACAGCCGTATCGTTACCCTCGAAGAATTGGCCGAGGCGATGCAAGCCCATCTGACCGAGCATCAGAATGGGGTAATTATCCTCAAAGCAGACCGGGGTTTGAGCTTCCGAGAGGTGTCGCAACTGCTCAAAACCATGCGCGATATTGGGGGCGATCGCGTCTCTCTATCCATAGGCAGTGGCACAGCGGAGTAACTGTCACTACCAATCGCCCCATTTTCTGTAACATCTGTAGCAGATTCACCCAACTGGGTGACCACCTCGGGTGAAGGGAGGCTTGAAGTATCCCTGTAGCATAGGGCAAGCCTTAGAATTCTGGCACCACGGAGGCTCTGATGATGCTCAACCAAACTGGCCTGTTCTCCACAACTCAAGTCGCTCCTCAGCAGGGCGATCGCCAACAGGCAGCCATGGCCTCCCACAAAATTTCTCGCCGTATGACCGCTCTCACGCCTCCCCTTCGAGATACCCATTTAGGCCATCGACGCCGTGCGGGTGCTGTGGATGGGGGCGATCGCCACTTCTCCCTTGCCCCTGTTGGCGCTGGCCAAGCTCCAGTGTTCAACATTTCACCCCCAACTCAGGTAGGCATCCGCCTTGACCAAGGGGGAATGGGCTGGGTCAGCATCTTGCCTGACCTATAAAGCCTTCAGCATTGGCGTTACGTGTTGCGTAATCGGCTTGTTATGTAATCGGCTTGTTATGTAATCGGTTATTTCAGTTCAGAAAATTGGGATGTGAGTGCAACCTCGCCATCTCAGTTGACTCTTGGAACCGATTAGAGGCCATCACTTCAGACGGTTCAGATAGTTCAGCAGACCGTTCAGCAGTCGGCGCAACGGCCTACGGAGTCTGATGTCTTGTTCTAAGACCAATGCACTGGCCATGGTCTATGCAGGATCAGCCATCGAAGATTGCAGGGCACCTAGACCCCAAATAATAGGGGAAAGTGCCGAGTGGCTGCGTTTGAGTGGTTCAAGCTGCAAAGCTCAGATAGGTTGCTGGCTTAACCGCAGGTCATGGCGGAGAGAGTTCATCCTCCCTCCTGCTCATCCCTCAGATCTGCCGAATTGCTGTCTGAAACAGCTTTAAGCCTAAGTCTGTCCTTGGCGATCTAGCCTTTGCCTTCACGTTTGCTAGTACACCCCCTTGCGAAAGACGCTTGATCAGGCTGCCCCCCAGTCTCAGAGCACCGATCCCGATCCGCACCCTCTACCACCTCGCACCGTCTCGTATCGCTTCAGGGATAGCGGTTTAGATAGATACCTTAACGTATCTTTTTTCAACCTCGACCCCTATATTGACCCGTCCAAGCACCCTCCAAAATTCATAAGGACTTATTATGCCACCCACTAAATTGACTCAGTTTGAGCGATATCGAGCGTTAGAATTAATACCGCCCGACTATTCTCCTAGTCGCGGTTCTCGCCTCAGAAATACTCTCAAAGTAGCCAGAGCGTGGCTTGCCTGGATCTTCGCAGATCCACACGAACCCCGCATCCGGCGAGGTATTCATAAAAGTGGAGCCTTGTTCTGGCGCGTCTATGACCCCGTCACCGGAGACTCTGCGCACCTATTCGACGAAGCAGAGGTGCGGATATGGCTAGAAGAACGCTATCGCTATCGAGCTGCTCTCTCGGCGCGCCATCCGAGTCGGCCAGTGCCACCTCCGACGCTGTGGCGATAGCGGGCTAGGGTGCCGAGGGTTCCAACTTATGGGGCGATCTCGTTGATCCAGTTGCCCAAGATGCACTGGCCAGGAATTCATGGAATGGAATTCTGCGTCAGTGACATCACCCCACCCTCTGGCACCTATCCCGCTCCCTTCTTCCGACCATTCAAGTCCATCGTTCAAGTCCATCGTTCAAGTCCATCGTTCAAGCTAACAGCTCAATCCGACCGTTTAAGCTAATAGCTCAAGATTCTACAAATTTCATTCTCTGCGAGCCTAACCCATTAAATTCCGATGAAATCCTCTACTCAAAATCTGAATCATCCCCGTCCCATAAAAGCAAAGTGGTTAGTGGAAGCCGAAACCTGTTTTTGGCTATCTTTACCCCTCGCTGCCGCCCAGCTCACCCAATCGGCCACAGGGTTTGTCGATACCGTCATGATGGGGATGTTAGGCAGTGAAACCATTGCTGCTGGTGGCCTTGGCGCGGCCTTATTTGTGGCGCTGATGTTAGTGGGAACGGCCATTGTGTCAGCGGTTAGCCCCCTAGTGGCCGAGGCTTTTGGTGCGGGGAGGAAAGAGGCTGTGCAGGGAATTGTGCGCCAAGGCTTTTGGTTGGCCTTGGCGCTCAGCGTACCGATCATGCTGCTCCTGTGGAATATGGCGTCTATTTTGCAGGTATCGGGGCAAGATCCGGCGATCGCCACCCTGACTCAAACCTACCTCCGCGCCGTCGTGTGGGGCATTGTTCCGGCGTTACTGCTCGCCGTGTTGCGGAGCTTTGTCTCGGCCTTATCGCACACCCGCCCCGTCATGTTGATTGTGTTGTTGGGCACAGGGGTTAACGTGATCGGCAACTATATTTTGATGTTTGGCAAGTTTGGCGCGCCTCAGTTGGGGTTAGCAGGGATTGGCTATGCCAGCGCCTTTTCTTTCTGGTTTATGTTGGTGACGCTAGGGCTATATATTTTCTACCAACCAGAATTAAACAGCTACCAGGTTTTTAGAAAGTTACGAGTTTTAGAGACTGCAACCCTGCGGCAGGTGCTCCACATTGGCATCCCCATGGGTGTATTAACCTTTGTGGAAGCAGGGCTGTTTGCCATTACCACCGTGTTGGTGGGGCAACTGGGCACCGTGTCGTTGGCGGCTCACCAAATTGCGCTGCAAACGGCGGCGATTACCTTCACAGTCCCTATGGGCATTGGGCTAGGGACGACGGTGCATGTGGGGCAGCGCATCGGTCAGGGCGATCGCTTGGGGGCACAAATGGCAGGTTATTCTGGCATTTTGCTCAGCACCCTATTTATGCTGATAACGGGCATCATCATGTGGGCTATGCCGACTAGCATCATCTCGCTTTACCTCGACATTTATGATGTCAGCAATACCGCCGTGGTGATGCAGGCGGAAGGGCTGCTGGCCGTGGCTGCGATGTTTCAAATTGTGGATGGGGTGCAAGTCGCGGCCACCGGAGCCTTGCGGGGTCTGCAAGATACGCGCGTGCCCATGGTGGTGGGGGTGCTGGCCTATTGGGGGATTGGCCTCAGCAGTGGCTATTGGCTGGGGTTTCACATGAAGCTCGGCAGTGTGGGGCTATGGTGGGGCTTGGCCATTGGCCTAGCGGTTGCCTCGGCGGTGCTAACCTGGCGCTTTAGCCGCATCAGCAAACAGCGCCCATTATCGGCGATCGCCCGTTCCTAAGCTCCATTCCACTTAGGCGATCTTGCCCATGCAAAGCAGAATCCAGTGCGCCTCACACTGGAACCGCTAGTTTTAGGAAGTTTTCCCTAACTCCACTAGCGGCGCGGCTTTAAAGCCGAGGTGGTTGGCAATGGGGCGCTCTCGCATCGGGATCTTGGTATGAATGGGGGCGTTGAGGGGTTTGCTGCCTTGGGGCGTGGCCAAAACGAGGGTCGTAGAGCCGCCGCCATCGAGGTTGATGGCCGCATCGACCCCAAGTTCCATCAGTAAATCTGTTACTTCTGCCAGGGTCATACCTTCGCTGTAGCGCGGTTGTTTATCGTCGATGGCCAAGAGCCAAAGGGTTTCTCCGGCTGCATCGAGAGCCACGACGGTGCGGCCATAGGCGGCTCTATCCATCCCGCTAGGGTTGAGCGGCATGGGTTGGCCATGGGCGAGCAGAAGATGGCTACCGGCAACCCCGTGTTGGGTTTGGGGCGGGCAGGTGCTTGGGGCAATGTGGGCGCGGTTAGTGGCATCAAAGCAGAGGACAGGCCAAGTGGCTTCGGCCTCTGAGTAGGGTTGGCCGTTGGCGATCGCCTCCCCCACCACATGTACGCGATCGCCCGAATGCGGATAAAACCCCCAGGGCGTTTCTTCTCGAAAGTGATAGAAAAAGTTGGCGTTGATCGCGAGGCTCAGCCCAAATTCTTGCAGAAACTCTTGGGTGGTGCGGGCTGAAATTTCGGTGCGATCGCCCACCGCCCTATCTGCCGAAGCCCCGATGGGTTGCCCTGGGGTAACCTGCACCTGCAAACTCGGCTCGGTCAGATCAATCTGAACGATGTGAATCATCAAGGGGCGGGGCTGCGATCGCGCCTCCCGATGGTATTGAATGCCTTGGAAAAGTGGGCGATCGAGGGGCAAGCGGGGCGGACGCTGCCAATGCTGCCAGCCCAATATCCCCAATGGCATCACCGCGATCACGAACGCTAATATCCAACTCAACCAACGGTTCCCCATAGTTTCTGCGGAGCGATCGCCCTATCCCCAATCATCCCTCCACTATGGCCGCTCGCACTCCCTAACGGCCACTCTCATTCCAGTATCCCCAGCTTACCGATCCGTTGACCGATTGGGGGAACGGTCGGCTAAGGCCGATCGCAGTTGCGTAAACAAATGGGCTACTTTTTGCAAATCCTTTTGGCCGGGTGAGCGTTCGACCCCGCTGGAGAGGTCAATGCCATGGGGCTGGGCGAGGGCGATCGCCGCTTGCACATTATCGGGGGTTAGCCCGCCAGCCAAAAACCAGGGCACCGGGGGCGCAAAGGTTTGGAGCGGTTGCCAGTCGAGGGTGAGTCCGGTGCCCCCGTGGTGGGTGGGGTGATAGGCGTCGAGCAAAAAGGCATCGACGCGATCGCCATAGCCCTCGGTTTGCGAAATCTGCGCTGGGTGTTGCAACCGAAACGCTTTGATCAGGGAAACCCGACTCGTTGGAGGTAGTCCCGCAGAGGATTGAGCAGCGGCTAAGGCTTGGCGGAGGCGATCGCAAAACTCCGGCGATTCTTCCCCATGGATCTGCACCCCCGTCAGCCCCCCAGCGGCCACGGTGGCCACAATCTCGTCGATGGCGGCATTCACAAACACCCCAATGCGCTGGGTGGGGCTAGGGATCGCTTGGGCGATCGCCCGAATTTGGGCTGGGGTGACATAGCGGGGCGAGGCCTGCACACAGATGAAGCCCAATAAATCAGCCCCTAAATGGGCGATCGCCCGTCCTTGCTCAGGGGTCGTAATGCCACAAATTTTGACCTGCCAAGGCAGCGATTGGGCTACAGCCTCTGCCTGTCTGTCGTGATCGATCACCGAAGAATCTTCCATGGGTCTGTGTGCAACGTGATCAAAATTTGATGGGGGTTGGGTGGCGACTGGCTCGATCCCCCCGGTCTCTATTGAATATTGAATGGGCTACTGAATGATTAGGGACTCGCCAGAGAATAAAGTACCGACTGATCAGACTTTCTCCCTGCGGGAGACGCTGCGCCAACGACTTCGCTCAGCCCTCGATCCCTGCTCGATCCCTGCTCCATCACCGAAGGTTGAGCGCAGTCGAAACCTGACCACTGAGCACACCGTTAACCCGCAAATCCTTTAAGGGAAATATGGATCTAAAGCTGCAAAAATGCTGAGTTTTGTATCGTTTTCGCCTCAGCATGTTAACTCTTCACACAAAATCTTGCTTGCGTCCCCAGACTCCGGCATTCTAGCACTCGAAAACCTGTATCCCGTTGCTGCCATCGGGTCTTACGATCAGGTCTTACGATCGGGTCTTAAACAGAGCGCCGCCGTTGATCGATCACCGCCGCTTTTAGGTAGCCCCGAAACCGCCTGAAAGCCAAGAAAACTCAGGTCTTCGCTTGGCCAGCCCAGTGGGTTTATTGCAGTTTTAGACTCGTTTTCAACCTATTCAATTAACCATTTAGGAGAACCGCTCTTGAGCCACTCTATTTTACTTGCCACCGCTACGACAGCGCCTTGGTCGATTAACACCGCCATCGTCATGGTGGCTGCCAACCTTTTTGCGATCGCCATTGGCTATTATGCCATCCAACAAAAAGGGGTAGGCCCTAAGATGCCCGTCGAGCTACCGGCTATGTTTACGGGTTTTGGGATCGCCGAACTGCTGGCAACCGCTAGCTTTGGGCATATCCTAGGAGCCGGGTTTGTGTTGGGTCTTGCCAACGCAGGTTTACTCTAGAAGCCTTTGCCCCATGCTGGTTTCATCCTGGTCACCCCCGGTTTGCCCAAAAAGCAGTAAAATCGGGGGGTGAATCGTGTTTTCAAGACCTTTGCCTGTGGGCGATCGCTGGCCAAGGGCTAAATCACGATAAAGCATTGCTCCTATTCGGCTTGAGAGTCTTTTATGAAACCGGGTTGGCAGATTGGCACGATCTTCGGCATTCCCTTGCTGATCGATTCTTCCTGGTTTATTATTCTGGTCATTTTTACCGCCGCTAATGCTTCCCGCTTCGAGGCAACGGGGCTGGCAACCGGAGCGGCCTGGGTAACGGGGTTCATCCTTGCGCTGCTGCTCTTTAGCTCGGTCTTACTCCACGAGCTTGGCCATAGCCTCGCCGCGCGATCCCAAGGGATCAAGGTCAACTCCATCACCCTGTTTTTGTTTGGGGGTGTCGCCTCAATTGATCGAGAATCTAAAACCCCAGGGCAAGCGTTTCAAGTGGCGATCGCTGGCCCCGCCGTCAGTTTGGGGCTATTTCTCTTACTCGGCACCATTGATCTGCTGTTTTCCCTCTCCAATCCCATCGTGATCATTGTGCGCGACCTCACCCAAATTAATGGGGTCTTAGCTATTTTCAACATGATTCCGGGGTTACCGCTGGATGGGGGGCAAGTCCTCAAGGCCGCTATCTGGAAGATCACCGGGAGCCGCCTCAAAGGGCTGCGATGGGCGGCGACATCCGGCAAAGTCTTAGGCTGGGCGGCGATCATCATGGGTATTTTGCTCTACCTTCAAATCGGCTTTGGGGGGTTGTGGATTGCCCTCCTCGGATGGTTTGTGGTGAGGAATGCCACCAGCTACAGCCGCATCGCCGACCTCCAAGAGGCGGTAGGAAGCCTAGATGCGGCGGGCGCGATGACCCGTGACTTTCGGGTTGTGGAGGCCAGCATGACTTTACAGCGATTTACCGATGATTATTTACTGCGCGAAGAAGGGCGTAATCCAGCCTTCTTCGCCGCCTCCGATGGTCGCTATCGCGGGCAGGTGTTGCCCGAGGATGTCAACCAGGTTGAGCGCAGCCAATGGAGTAGCCAAACCCTCCAAAACATTGCCCATGCCCTGACAGAGATCCCTGCTGTCAGCGAAACCGCGCCTCTCACCGAAGCGATTGATAAGCTCGAAAGCCTAGAGTTATCCCGAATTACCGTTATATCCCCCGCCGGAGCCGTCGCTGGGGTTATTGACCGGGGCGATGTGGTGCGGGCGCTGGCTGAGCGGCTGAAGGTGCCTGTTCCCGATGCCATGATCGAACGAATTAAAGATGAAGGGAAGTTTCCCTCTGGCTTGCCGTTACAGGCGATCGCCCGGGCGCTCATAGACGAAGCCACTTAGCGATCGCCCCTCCTCAAAAAAACTCACCCCCTCCCGCAAACACCAGTCAGATCAAGGAACCTGGTATCCTGGAAGACTGGATATACTGGATTTTAATTCATGCCTGCGATCGCTTCCCCTGCGGCTCTCAGTTTCCCCCTAGCCGCCGTTGTCGGCCAAGATGCCATCAAAATGGCTTTGCTACTGTCTGCCATTGACCCTGGCCTTGGTGGAGTCGTTATTGCCGGACGACGGGGCACGGCTAAATCGGTCATGGCACGGGCGATCCATGCCCTGCTCCCCCCCATCGAGGTGATCCCAGGCACCTGCTGCAACTGCGACCCCACCCGCCCCGAAGAATGGGACGATGACACCCTTGAACGCTATGGCAGCGCGGCTGATGCAGCGGTCATTAACTTAGACCAGGTGCCAACCGAGGTGATCCCGGCTCCCTTCATCCAAATTCCGTTGGGGATCACGGAAGATCGGCTGATTGGGTCGGTCGATGTGGCGCAATCAATTCGTCAAGGGGAAACTGTATTTCAGCCGGGGTTGCTCGCCTCCGCCCACCGGGGCGTGTTGTACATCGATGAAGTCAATTTGCTCGATGACCAAACCTCTAACCTGTTGCTCACCAGCCTCACCGATGGGCGCAACCCGATTGAGCGCGAAGGCATTAGCTTCCAGCATCCCTGTAGGCCGCTGCTGATTGCCACCTACAACCCCGAAGAAGGGGATCTGCGATCGCACCTGCTGGATCGCATTGCGATCGCCCTTTCCGCCGACGCTATCCTTGGCCTTGACCAGCGCGTCTCTGCCGTCGAACGCGCCACAGAGTATGCCGAATCTCCCCAAAAATTCTTAGAATTTTACGCCGAAGACCTCGACAACCTCAAAACCCAAATCATCTTGGCGCGGGAATGGCTGAAGGATGTCCGCATCAGCACGGCTCAAATCGAATATTTGGTCAACGAATCTTTGCGGGGGGGCGTGCAAGGGCATCGTGCGGAGCTATTTGCGGTGCGGGTGGCCAAGGCTCATGCCGCCCTCGAAGGGCGAGCCGAGGTGAATGCCGAAGACCTGCGCTGTGCCGTTCAGCTCGTGATCGTGCCGCGCTCGACTATCCAGCAACCGCCGGAGGACGAGCAAAACCAGCAACAACCGCCCCCACCGCCGCCCCCAGAACCGCAACCCCCCGATGCGGAGCAAGAGGAGCCGGAAGATGAGGAAGAGGAAGAGGACAACGAGGAGGACGACGAAGACACCGAAGAACCGCCTCAAATTCCTGAGGAGTTTGTGTTTGACCCCGAAGGCGTGATTCTTGACCCATCGGTGCTGTATTTCGCCCCGGTGGCGCAGAAGCGCGGTAAATCTGGCTCTCAAGGGCTGATTTTGTCTCAAGATCGGGGGCGTTATATTAAACCCGTTTTGCCGCGAGGAGCCGTCACCCGCATTGCGGTGGATGCCACCCTCCGATCGGCGGCTCCTTACCAGCAGGCGCGGCGTCGCCGCTATGCGCAAACCCCCGAAGGCCAAGCCAATGGGCAAAAGCGCGTTTTCATCGAAGAGGCGGATGTGCGTGCCAAGCGGCTGGCTCGGAAGGCCGGATCGCTCATCATTTTTGTGGTGGATGCTTCGGGTTCGATGGCGTTGAATCGGATGCAGTCGGCCAAGGGTGCGGTGCTGCGTCTGCTCACCGAAGCCTACCAAAATCGCGACCAAGTCGCCCTCATCCCATTTCGTGGCGAGCAGGCCGAGGTGTTGCTCCCGCCGACCCGCTCAATTGCAGCGGCGCGCCGACGGTTAGAGCGGATGGCCTGTGGTGGCGGCTCCCCCTTAGCCCATGGCTTAACCCAGGCCGTGCGAGTGGGGATCAACGCTCGACAGTCTGGAGATGTCAGCAAGGTGGTTGTCGTCGCCATTACTGATGGGCGGGGCAATGTGCCATTGGCGCGATCGCTCGGCGAACCCATCCTCGATGACCAAAAACCTGACATCAAAGCCGAACTGCTCAGCATTGCCGCCAAGGTGCGGCTGCAAGACATCCAACTTTTGGTGATTGATACCGAAAGTAAGTTTGTCTCTACTGGGTTTGCGAAAGAACTCGCTAAGCACGCCGGGGGCAAATATTACCACCTCCCGAAGGCCACGGATCAGGCGATCGCCTCCATGACGATGGGTGCCCTCAGCGACATCAAAGGCCGCTAGCACACAGGTCTAGAACATCGGCCACCGCGAAGGGGGCGATCCGGTTGTTAAACCAGTTGATACCGCAGCCGCAAGGTTGCCCAAGTTTTGACGTTGAGGGCATAGGAATCAGGCGGGGCATCGGGTTGGCTGAGATCGTCGAGGATGGCTTCGACGCGGTCGAGGGATATCTGCAGGGGGTCGAGAGTATCGACAGAGGCTTTTTGGCTTTCGATCAGCGCTGCCGTTTTGAGGAAGGGCGTTTGGCTGGCGATCAAAAATAACTCGACTTGGCCACTGCTCAGACTGGCTTGGGGAAAGCGGATACTGGCGTTGGGGGCGATCGCCTGACTGGGGGCATCGGTCACTTCATCGGCGAGCATGGCGAAGCGGAGCGCTCGGTTGGCTTGGGGCAAGGTGACCCAAAGCAAATACAGCGGCTCTGTGCCTAGGTTTTGGATGCGGCATTGGAGTGGCAGGGCAGCGGCAGCGGTGGGCAAGGTGCCGTCGGGGGGCAGGGCGATCGCCCGTTTCCCTTGGCCTTGGCGAGTTGTGGCCTCGGTGATAGCAGTGGCCGCCGCATCGGTGGTTTCGATCACCGCTCGCACGGCCAAGTCTGAGGTGGCACTATTTTCAGTGAGTTGCAGATATTTGATCGCCAACAGCCGAGGTAGTTTGGCCGTAAGACGAGTGACCGCCGTTTTAACGGCTTCGTCACTGAGGTTGAGGGTGCCCGGCACGGCTATCTTAGGTGGATAAAACAAGCCATAGCTCGACTGAGCCAGGGTTGGCGCTGGCAGCGCCTCGGTGGGGGGCAGCGCCGCCGTGAGAGTGGTGACGGTAGCTTTGCCAAACAATAAATCAGCCGCTTGTTCTCCGGCGGCGACGACATTGACCTTGGCGGTAGAAAACGCGCTAGTCGCATCGACCCGCTCAATTCTTTCTAGCCCCGGATCAAGGGCAATGGTTAGCACTAAGCTGCGGGGAATCAGCCGCAGAGATTCTTGCACGGGTTGCCCCACGAGGCGGGCTAAATCGACCCCATCGGGTTCGCTAGGCATGGCCTTCAACACTAGCCCTTGGCGCGATCGCCCGACCAGTGCAACGCTCTGGGTGGCATCGGTGGTGGTCAGTATCGCCTTCGCACCGTAGCACTCCAACACCTGGGGCGGCAGCCCCCCAAGCCACACTTGCAGCCCCCCGTCTTCTTGCACAGACTGCACCACGCCCACCGCTCCCGTGTTCACAGGGGTGAGGGAATATAGGCTTTCGGCTCCCCGCTTGGCGTAGAGGGCTGGGGCTTGCAGCCCTCCCGCCCACTGCTGCACCCGCTGGGTGATAGCCGGAAACACCACCTGAATTTTTTGGGGCGGGGTCATTTCCCACAGGTACTGGGTGAGGGCATAGGTCAACAACCCTGCGCTAAACCCGCTCCATTGCCCTTCTAGGCCGGGCTGGCGATCGTGGGTGGCCGCGAGGTAAAGCCCCCGCATTGATTCTGGCGGCAGGGGTGGCGTTGTCATTGTCATTAATTTAGCCGCCTCTGTCAACATCCCCTGGGGCACACTAGGGCGAGATCGGACGCGGAAATTCCCTTGGAGCGGCTCTCCTCGGTTGCTAAAGGCGGCGTCTAAAACGGTGGTGACGTTGGGGGTGGTCAGGGCGGAGAGTAAAGCATTGAGGGTCGAGAGGCTGAGATCTTGGAGGGCGGGGTTTTCTTCGGTGGGCAGCTCGCCATCCACTGGAACCAAGGTCTTGAGGTCAGTTTTGAGGTCGTCGGTTTTGGGATCGTCACCGGAAGAGGGCGATCGCACCCGACTGCCCAACCCGCTGAAGTGAAACAAGACCTTATCGGAGGGGCGGGCTTGGGCGATGAGGTGGGTTTGAAAGGCATCAATAATGGCTTGGCGCGTGGCGGCGGCATCGGTGAGCACCAGAATATCCGCAGGGCGAAACCCAAACCGATGCACCAGTAGCTCTTGCTGCAATGTTACATCGGTTAAGCACCCAGTCAGCGCCAGGCCTCTCATGGGCGGCAGGTCAGAAATCGACTCTGCATATTGATTGATGCCAACTAACAGCGCCAGTCGCCCGCCGCCCGCCTGCGCGAGGGCTTGTTGTTGGCGATCGCCCCACGCCAAAAAACTCGCCTGACTCATCCCTAGAGTGGCGATCGCCCATCCCATATTTTGCAGAAACTGCCGTCGCGTTAGTGCCATACGTCTGCTACCGCTGATCTTAAGTGCCGCTGATCAATCCTGATCACTCCCCCAGAAACCCCAAATCAGAACCGCAGAGACTTCATCCCCCTGCATCCTCGTCGCTCTCCTTTCCGGGTTCCTCGTTCCTGCTTCTATTTCACCATCAAACCGAACCGCTTGAACGCTAAATTTCTCACCAAATGGCCTTAATCTGGCAGAGTTCTCCAAGGATGTGGTCAAATGATACAGTCGAAAAACTTCCTAGCCCTCATTCATTGGCTATAACAGACTAGCTTCAAAGGTAGGCTCGGTTCGCTCATGCAACCAGATTTGATGGAAAAATGAAGCGCCCTTGATCCACCTGTCACCTCCTCTTTCTCTTTTCTCAATAGATTTCCAAAGATTTCCAGCAAATTGAAGCATGTCGCAGAAACCTCTCACCACTTATCCAGATGATTTGTTTTTGGTGTCATATCCAAAGTCTGGAAATACATGGATGCGCCATTTATTTGGCTATTATTTGACAGGTGATAAATCGGCTAATGTCTCTGCGATAGTTCCCGGCATCCATGGAATGCGTGAGTTTGTAGATGCCCTAAAACCGCCTCGGTATATCAAAAGCCATAGGCCATTTTCAGCCAATTATCCACGGGTTATCTACATTGTCCGGGATGGTCGAGATGTTGCGATTTCCTACTTTCATTTCTTAAATCGAAGTAGACAACCCCAGCAAGAGTTGTCATTCGCAGATTTTTTGATACAGTTTAACGCCGGTTGTCTTGATGGATTTTCAGCTTGGAGTAACCATGTCCATTCTTGGCTAGATCAGGCATCTCCTAAAAAACTTCTCCTTGTCCGATATGAAGATTTAAAAGCTGATACCCTCAAGGAATTGATTCGCTGTCTTGAGTTTGCTCAACTGACCATCGATCTAGATAGAGCTAAGTTCGCCGTTGAGACTTCTCGTTTTGATCAGTTGCAAACCAAAGAAATAAAGACCTTAGAAACCCAAGGCAGTCAAAAATCTCTCTTTTTTCGGAAAGGTGAGGCGGGAGAATGGAAATCTCTCTTTACAGAAGAAATGCTAAAAATATTTGTGGCGCGACACGGTTCTGCGCTGGAGCGGTTGGGCTATATTGAGCCACGTAACTCTGAAGCGGAAAATATCTTTCAGCCTATTTCCCAAAGTCTAGAAGATGTCATTGGCTGGCAAGAGGGGAGATTCTTCATGCTCAAGCAAACATTAGAGACCGCCCAACATCAACTTGAGGTGATGGAAGCAGAGAACCTAGCCATGCGGTCTAGTAAGTTTTGGCAGTTGAGAGAATATTGGATACGCCTCAAAAATGGGTTGAATATCCCTTTCAAGCAGCCCTAAATAAGATTCAAATAGCTTCAAATTATCCTGCAATACCCTACAAATTGATCTAAATCTAAATTGATCTAACCTGATCACCGAGACTCTACAAACTTATGGTTTGGCATGGGAGAGGAGGCGTTTTAAGCGTCCGGTGGTTTGGTTGGAGAGGCGTTGGAGGTGGGTGAGTGGGTTGAGGTAGTGTTCGATCAGCGTGGTTAGGTCAGGGGGATGAGGGTTGGGCGATCGCCATTCTCCTAAGTGTTCCCAGTCTTGAGCCAAGAAAAGGGCGGGGCAGCGACGCCGTTGCACCTTGCCGCTGGAGGTACGGGGCAACGCACCCGGCTTGAGCAACACCAAACCATACAAGTCTACAAAATGCTCTTGGAAAATCTGCCAACGGAGGGGTTCGACGACTTCTTCTAAGGTTAGGCGTCTGCAAAAAGAGCGCTCCACTTCTTGGGCAACCACAAGACGGCGATCGCCCTCCACCTCAACGGCAAAAGCAGCGGCGCTGTTAGCCCGAAACCCCGGATGGCAGTCTTCCACGGTTTTTTCGATGTGCTGCGGGTAGTGATTGAGTCCCCAAAACACCAGCACATCATGCAAGCGCCCAGTGATATAGAGCTGCCCATCGTGCCAAAAACCAAGATCCCCAGTACGCAGGAAGGGGGTTTCTCCGGTGTCTTGGAGGGTGGCGCGGAAGGTGCGATCGCTCAACTCTGTCTGCCCCCAATACCCACTGCCGAGGCCAGAACCCGCCACCCAAATTTCCCCAACCTGGTCAGGCGCACACCGCGTTTCGCGTTCAGGATCTGCTATCACAATGCGGCCATCGAGCCAGGGCGTGCCACAACTGATGAGGGTGCGCCCGAGAGGAGATTCTGGGCTAACGGATTCTGAACTGGCAGATTCTAAACTGGCGGATTCTGAACTAGCGGATTCTGAACTGGCGGATTCTGAACTGGCAGATGCGGGAATGCCAGGAGCAGTAGACCCTTGGGGAACCACGCGGTTTTGCTCCAGTGCCTCCCGCTCCACCGTGCAAGTTTGGATGCCCTGCCCCGCTTGCCCCCCAGAAATGAGCAGTGTCGCTTCAGCCATGCCGTAGCAAGGATAAAAGGCCGTGTGCCGAAAGCCACAGTCAGCAAACTGGCGCGAAAACCGCTCTATCGTATCGAGCAGGACAGGTTCTGCCCCCGAAAACGCAACCTCCCAACTGCTGAGATCTAGCGCTGCTCGCTGGCTCTCTGTCACCCGATTACACAGCAAATCATAGGCAAAATTAGGCCCCCCGCTCGTGGTGGCACGATAGCGAGAAATGGCCTGCAACCAGCGCACCGGCTTTTGCACAAAGTCAATGGGCGACATCAACACACAGCCACGCCCCAGATAAAGCAACTGCAAAACATTGCCAATCAGCCCCATGTCATGAAACAGCGGCAACCAGCCCACGACCATCGTATGGGAGCCATGCCCAAACGCTGCCTGAATCATCCGTTGGTTTTGGAGGATGGCGTGATGCGTCACCATCACCCCCTTCGGTTTGCCCGTAGAGCCAGAGGTATATTGCAAAAAAGCTAAGGTTTCGGGGGTGAGATCAGGGGGCGTCCAGGGGGCAGAAGAGGGGGCGATCGCATCTGTTGCCAACGACTGGAGTTGGGGCAGCAGGGGAGCGGCGGCGGTGCTGCTAAGTTGAGCTAGCACCTTGGGCAGCAGGGCTTGGGTGCTCAGCACCAGCTTGGCCGCAGAAGATTGTAGGCGATCGCCCAAATCTAGCCAGCCAGAACGGTTGCGGGGAGCGGCACAGGGCACCGCCACCATGCCCGCATACAAACAGCCCAAAAAGGCGCTAATGAATGCCAACCCAGCCTCGTAGGGATAGACCAAAAGTACGCGATCTCCCACCGAGAGGCTGGCTTGTAAGCGAGTGGCGATCGCCCGTGCGCGCTCATCCAACTGGTGATAGGAGAGCTGCCCTGCCTCCGTTTCACCATTTTTAAGAAATACAAAAGCCATCTCGTCGGGCTGACGCTGAACATGGTCGCGCAGATGCGTCACAAAGGTAGTAGATGGCGGTGCAGGAAGAGGCATCACGAGGAAAACTAGAAAGGTTGGTGCGGGGCTGATCAGATTCAGATTATTCTTCTAACGGTCTCAGGGTTTGGGTTCTGAAGCCGTCTTGCTGCTACCCAGATAGAAGAAGACATCTGAAACGAGACACCCGGACATTTTAGAGGTTGCCGAACCATCAAAGCAATTGACCTGACAGCCAAACCTCTCTTCCGCTGGGTCAGGCCGTTCTTATTCGCATTTTTTTAGGAAGCTAATTAGGAAGACGTAATTATTTGTATAGCCATAGGCACAAAGTTTAGGACACACCAGCATCATTCCCGTTTCCAAGGGAATCCATGGGTTGCACGACTCGCAAGATGGATTCCCGACTGCGCGGGAATGACACATAAATGTCCTATGGATCATGTGGATCATGGCTACGGTATAAGACGCATTTCGACGGCGCTCAATGCTTAACCCCTAACGAGAAGAGGGTTGAGCGGAGTCAAAACCCGGTAACTAAGCTTCATTTAATTCAGCCCACCTACTTCGATCAATAAATTAGATCAATAAAGAGGTAGAGATTCAGATCTCTACCTCTTATTCATGTTCATGCAGATCAAAATCTGCCTAGCAACCGATTAAGCGGCCAAGTTGGCGGCAACAAAATCCCAATTCACCAGCTTATCCAAAAAGTTTTGAATGAAGACAGGGCGGGCATTGCGGAAGTCGATGTAGTAGGCGTGTTCCCACACATCCAAGGTTAGCAGGGCTTTTTTGCCAAGGGCAACGGGGTTTTCGGCGTTGGGGGTTTTGACAATGGCCAGGGTGCCATTGTCTTCGACCAGCCATGCCCAGCCACTACCAAACTGGGTAGCGGCGGCGGTTGCAAACTCCTCTTTGAATTTGTCGTAGCTACCGAAAGCTGCATCGATTTTGGCCGCTAAGTCACCCGTCGGTGCACCACCACCACCGGGCTTCAGGGAGTTCCAGAAAAAGGTATGGTTCCAAGTTTGGGCGGCGTTATTGAAAATGCCTGTTTTGGCCGCATCGCCGTAGGTTTTTTGAATCACTTCTTCTAGCGATAATGCATCGTATTCGGTGCCTGCAACCAATTTGTTGAGGTTATCAACATAGGATTTATGGTGCTTGCCGTAGTGATATTCAAAGGTTTCGGCTTTCATCCCATCCGCTTCCAAGGCATCGGTAGCATAGGGCAGCGCGGGTTGTTTAAATGGCATGGGTGTTTCCTCTGATTGGATATATTCAAATGTTTTTCAATTGAGCTGGCTTTTTAGCCTGGCTTTTTAGAGATACCGAAGGCATCAAAACCACTCAGGCACCTGATCGGCTTCATACAGGCCAAGGAATAGATAGAGCAATGCTCTAATTCCCTCACAGTCATGGCAATTCTTTATTAGAGACATGGCTTAGGTAGAAGAAGAGAGGGGCGATCGCGCCTTTCCCAGCAGTTCCTAGCAGATCCCAGCAGTTCTTAGCATCCACTAGCGACCCTACCGCCCATACCTAATGACCTCAGGCCAGACCGACTACTCGCAAAAACCAATCAAGGCCGAATAGCCTGCAAGCAGACCTTTGACCAAACAGCCAAAAATCTTAACTCCGACTATTGATAGAATTTTATATCAAAAATTCACAAACGTCCGTGAGCTAACTGACATGGCTCCTAGAGATTGGGGGGCGGCGCAGTCAGACACAGGCTTTAAGCTGGATTTTAAAGAATTTTTGAGAAAGAGTTTTTGAGAAGAAGTTTTTGAGCTTTCAGGTGCTTAGGGATACAGCTTGGAGGGGTCGAGTACTCCTTTTTGCTAAGCTCAGTTTGCCAAGCTCAGTGCAATTTCAAAGGGCTTTCAAGGGGAAATGGACAGGTCTGGGGGCAATCCAAAGGCGTGGCTTCAGAAAGACTGGGGGAGAAAGGCCATGCTGCAACCCCTCTTCTCCGCTGAAAACCCCAATTCTGCCCCAAACCTTCGCCATCGCGGGGCTAAAATCCGGCTATCATAGCGAATGTCGTATGAGCTACAGACATGGCTAGGCAGCGCTCCATCCTAATGTTGGTTTTGGTGTTGGCAATCAGCGCCATTGTGGCATTGGTCAATTTGCCCGTGCGCTTGGGGTTAGACCTCCAAGGTGGCACGCAGTTGACCCTCCAAGCCCAAACCACCGCAGCCGTTCCAGAAATCACCCCCGAAAAACTGGAAGCGGTGCGCAGTGTTGTGGAGCGCCGAATCAATGCCCTGGGTGTTTCAGAGTCGGTGGTGCAAACCATTGGCCGCGACCAGTTGTTGGTGCAGTTGCCGGGGGTTAGCGACCCCGCCCAGGCCGAGCGGGTGTTAGGCGGCACGGCTCAACTCGACTTCCGCGCCCAACGCGCCGGCACCGAAGCGCAGTTGCCCATCGAGTTTCGGGTGCGGCAAGAATTATTGATTGAGCAAATTCAATTAGAGGGGAGCGCCGATGTAGAGGCGATCGCCCAAAAGCAAGCCGCCCTTGAGCGCAGCAATGAGGCGATCGCCGGTCTCTTCGACAAAACCGAGCTCACGGGCGAAAAACTGAGCAACGCCTACGCCGCCCCTGGCACGGGCAGTGCCTGGGAAGTGGGGTTGGAGTTCAACACCCAAGGAGGGGTTGAGTTTGCCCAACTAACAGCCAGCGTTGCAGGAACTGGGCGCAGCCTCGGAATTTTCCTCGATGATGAGTTGCTCAGTGCCCCCAGCGTCGATGTTCGCTATGCTGAAACAGGGATTACAGGCGGGCGCGCCAGCATCTCCGGAGGTTTTGGAGCGGAAGGAGCCAACGACCTCGCCCTCCAACTGCGCAGCGGTGCCCTCCCCGTCCCCGTTGTCATCCTCGAAAACCGCACCGTCGGTGCAACCCTAGGCCGTGACAGTATCCAGCGCAGTATTTATGCGGGTCTATCCGGTCTGAGCCTAGTCTTAGTTTTCATGGTGTTGTACTATCGCCTGCCGGGCTTAATCGCCGATTTCTCTCTCCTAATCTACGCCCTGCTCACCTTTGCCATTTTCACCCTCCTAGAAGTGACCCTCACCCTCCCTGGGATAGCCGGGTTCATCCTGAGCATCGGCATGGCCGTTGATGCCAACGTGCTGATCTTCGAGCGCACCCGCGAAGAGCTGCGAGCCGGAAAAACCCTCTACCGTTCCGTAGAGTCAGGTTTCTACCGCGCTTTTTCTAGCATTTTGGATGGTAATGTCACCACTTTAATTGCCTGTATTGCCCTGTATTTCTTAGGTACTGGGCTAGTCAAGGGCTTTGCACTCACCCTGGCTATCGGGGTCGCGGTCAGTATGTTTACTGCGTTGACCTGTAGCCGCACCCTCTTGCTCACCGTGCTGAGCGTGCCTTCCCTCCGTAAGTCTGAATATTTTTGTCCCAATCTGCCACCCTCGAATTCTCAGGCAAAGGCCACCTCATGAAAATACAAGTCATTAAGCAGCGCACCCTCTGGTGGACGGTTTCGACTGCCATCATTGTGGTAGGTTTCCTGTCAATGCTGATTTCCTGGCAACAGTTCGGGTCACCTCTCCGCCCTAGCCTAGATTTTGTAGGCGGTACGCGCCTACAGCTAGAGCTAGCCTGTGCTGCCACCGATACCTGCGAAGGCCCCATTGACCCCAGTACAGTGCGCCAAATTTTGGCCGAACAAGGGCTAGAAGGTAGCAGCATTCAGGTTGTAGGAGATCAGCAACAGGCTCTATCCGTCCGCACCTCTACCCTCGCAACCGACGAGCGGGAAGCCCTCATCCAATCCTTATCCGATGAACTCGGAGCCTTTGACCCCAACCTGATTCAAATTGACACCGTTGGCCCTACCCTGGGTCGGCAGATTTTTACATCGGGGCTTTTGGCGCTGGGAGCCTCGTTTTTGGGGATCATGGTTTACATCAGTCTCCGCTTCCAAACTGATTTTGCGGCCTTTGCTATCTTGGCCTTAGTCCATGATGTGCTGGTCACGATGGGCGTGTTTTCTCTCCTTGGGCTGCTGTTCAATGTCGAGGTAGACAGCCTGTTTATTGTGGCGCTGCTAACCATCGTGGGTTTTTCGGTCAACGATACCGTTGTCATTTATGACCGCGTGCGCGAAACGATTCAAGCGAACCCTACGCATCATATCAATGACATTGTGGATGAAGCCGTCAACCAAACCTTAACGCGCTCTATCAATACAACTGCTACAACGCTGCTCCCGTTGATTGGTATTTTCCTCTTTGGCGGCGACACTCTGAAATTTTTTGCCTTAGCCTTAATTGTCGGTTTCATGGCCGGGGTTTACTCCAGTGTGTTTGTCGCCAGTAGTCTCTTGGCTTTTTGGCGAGAACGCACGGGTTTTGCCTATGTCAGCACCTTGCCTGAAGCAGAGCCTGCTGATTCTTCCCCCTAAACGCTCTCGATCCTATGCGTTTCCTGTGTGATTCAATCTGTTGAAGGGAGCATACCCGATTGGGAATCGGGCTGGAATGAAGGGAGTTGTTATTGTCTCCGCTGGAATCTTTCCCCACTGACACCCATCCCTGCTGACCTGTGTGAGCCGATAGAGTGCTTGCCCGGTTAGAAAGACTAAAAATGGGAGCATCCAAGAACGCCAAGATGGGCGATCGCCCATCTCACTACTTTTTCGCTTGGATCTGCACAAGCCTATGCCGAGGTTGAATCTTACCCCAAGTGGGCGATCGCCCATTCCATCCCTAGGGGGCGATCGCACCCTACAACAGGAAGTAGAACGCCTGCATCAGCTATTTGTGATCCTGCGCTGGAGCGTCGTAGGGGCGATGTGGCTGTTCACCTTACCCATTAGTGCTTGGGTTTTGCGTCGAGACTTGCAACTCCTGCGCGATACCTTCACCTGGACGGCGGTGCGCTATGCTTTGGCGTTTAAGCCAGGAGTGGCGATCGCCCTCTCTCTCTGCATTGGGCTGACCCTGGGCGTGCTGCTCTGGCAAAGCCGCAATATCTTATTTGGGTTACCAAACCGCGAAGTCAAACGCCTCTGCAACCAAGTGCTCCACATCCGCCGCCAAGGCCACCGTCACCCTTTCTGGCGCTGGGTTTGCAAATCCTGACGGGTTCTAGAACCTCCCCGGTTGCCTGCATTCTCGACTCAAAGCTGGGGTTGAGTCCCCAAAATGATCCCTTCGAGAATAAATTAACCCCGAACTTCAGGCATCGACCTCAATCTTTTTCAAATCACATCGGCAAAGGTGCGTTCCATGCGGCGAAAGTAGAAGATGCCGCTGATAAATGTGAGCAGAACAAGGCTGGTGGAAAGGAAAAAACCGGGTAGGTAGATTTCAACATTGCCCCCTAAAATAGCCCAGCGGAAGCCATCAATTACGCCCACCATCGGGTTGAGGGAATACAAGAGCCGCCATTGCGCCGGAACAATGCTGCTGCTAAACCCCACCGGAGATATATATAGCCCAAGCTGCACAATGAAGGGAACGACGTAGCGAAAATCACGGAATTGCACATTGAGCGCCGCTAGCCACAACCCGCCGCCCATGGCTGCGGTGAAGGCGATCGCCACAAATAGCGGCAAGGTGAGCAATCGCCAACTGGGCATAAAATCACACCACGCCATCAGCCCGATCAAAATGAGACCAGAGACCAAAAAGTCTACAAAGCTCACAATTACGGCGCTGGTGGGGATAATCAGCCGGGGAAAATATACCTTTGAGAGCAAATTAGCGTTGCTAATGAGGCTATTGCTGCACTCAGCCAGGGCACTGGCAAAAAACTGCCAGGGTAAGAGGGCTGAAAAAACCAAGATGGGATAAGGCGCACCATTGGAGGGGAGTTTTGCGAGTTGCCCAAACACAATGGTAAAAACCACCATTGTGAGGAAGGGGCGCAGTAAAGCCCACGCCAGCCCAATGGCCGTTTGTTTGTATCGCACAAGGATGTCGCGCCAGGCGAGGAAGTAAAACAGCTCTCGGTAGCGCCAGATGTCGCGCCAATATTGCTGTTCGGTGTGCCCAGCGGCGATGGTGAGTTCGGTGGGAGGCGCTGATGGGGTAGGGAGTTTCCGTCGCACGGGGATACCAAGGCAGTGGGCAGGGAGGTTTCGGGAGAGGAACGGAGCGCTAGGCAGGAAGAGCCGCCCTGCTCTCTAGCAAGGGGCTAGCGAGGGATTACCAGAGTTGGCGATCGCGCATTTGTTCGACTTGCTCTTGGGTATAGGTGTCCGCTGCAGCCAAGAGGGTGCGGGCTTGCTCCAACAGGGCTTCTAGATCCTCGCAAGCTGTCGCAGGGATCGACCGGGCAACGGGAGGTGCGTTTTCATCAGACAGCGCCAAGCAAGCGGCCTGGGTTTCGCCGATCTGATCGGCTAGCTCGGTAGCAGCGATCGCCAGCTCAGGGTTTTCCGATGCTAAGCCCAAAAAATCGACTGGGATCGGGTAAATAATATCCGGGGTTGCCCCCGTCACATCCGACTGGTTGGTGACTTGAGCGGCGGCGGGGGTTGCCAAACCCCAGCCCACCAGACAAAGCGCGACAAACCCGGTTGGGATCACCCACCCTCGAAGATAACGAACGGAGGCTACGACGCAGGGTGCAAGAACCGACATAGGACTCTCTCCGAATGGAATGAAGAACAGCAGCGAATGTTGATAGCAGAGTTTAAGGTTGATCACAGCGTATGTTGATCACAGCGGTGAATAGGAAGATGCCGGGGCAACCTTGGAGCGGGGCTTAAAAGCGGAAGGATAGACCCGCCCCCAGCACCAATCGAGGCCCATCCCCGGCTCCGGCGACATCGCGGAGGGCGGGGGTAATCACGAGGGGAAAGTCTCTGAAGGGCGCAATGGAAACGCCCAGCGCCAAGTCTTGCCCCGTCCATTCCACAATTGCGCTCACTGGCCGCGCAATCCGGACAGCCATACTGCCAAATATGCCTATCGTGTCATTTCCATTTTCAATATCGTCTAAGCTCCGGAATCGACCATTGCCCACGCCCGCTGTCAGGGCAATTCGGCTAAAGGGATCATTGAGGTCAGGCGCGGTTTCGGCAACGTAGGTAATGGAGCTATAGAGGGTATCTTCAAAATCAACGGGGTCGCCAATGGTAAGGAAGCCCTCCCAGCCTGCCGCGATGCTCCAGTTTTCTGCAAAACGGCGGTGAATTTTGGCGTTAAAACCCCCAGAGCCAAAGTCGCGGTTAGCCCCTAAACTGGCCAGCGTATAGGAAAGCTGCACCCCGACTCCGTTGGTGGCATCCCCAAGACCAATGCCAGCGTTGAGGGTGGCATCGGCTTCGTCATTCCCGCGCACGCTGGTTTGAAAACCGAAGCCGACAAACCCAATTCCGGCATCGGCACCATAGCCAGAAGGATTGGCAATGGTGATGGCCGGAGAGCCTTCATAGGTATCGCCAAAATTGGGGTTCTGTCCGAGGTTGCGGAGTTGCTCTTGGATCGTTTCGATCTCTTCGGCGGGGGGCGTTTGGGCGGTTTCTGCTGGCACGATGGGGATGGGAATGCCGTCCTCTTCTCCAACCTCAATCAACAGGTTAGCCAAGATCCCAGGAGCCTCGTTGGCGGTCAGTGTACGCTCCGATAGGCGCTCTGGCTGGCCTTGGCGTTCAGGAAGGGCGATCGCCTCTGCCCCCGCCGCGCTAATGCTACCTTCGTCTAGTGCTGCTGTTGCCCCTAGCTCAGCCATGGGTTCTCTAGTAGCCTCTAGGCTGTCAAAGGTCACAGGTTCGGCGGCAGGTTCGGCGGCAGGTTCGGTGGCAGGTTCGGTGGCATAGTTAACGGGGATCAAGGATTCAGGATAGCCTTCTGCCTTAAATTTTCTACCTGCCGAAGTAAATTCGGGAAATCCGTTGGCCTGTGCTTCGAGATCTGGGGTGATGGAATGCTCCGCAGGCTCGAAGGCAGTGGCCTCACTCTCGCGTAGGTCAGACGTTGGCGTGACCGGAGGCTCTGGGGTCGCGGCGATCGCCCGTTGGGGCAGTTCTTCGCAGGCTAAGGTTGCCAAAGTACATAAGACTGCCGTGGAAACACGCATAGGATGATCCGCCAAAAGGATAGACTCGGAGCTATCCTTTTGTTACGACTTTATCTATGCGTTGTCAGGAAAAAATCTAGATATCATGCCGATCCTCCCCATGGGGATAGTGGCGGCTATTGGCAATTCGCAGATCCGTCACCTGGATCACTGCTAAAAAGCGTAGATTAACGGCACCAAGAGGAGCGTCACCACCCCAAACAGCAGATTAAGGGGAATGCCAATGCGGAGGAAGTCGGTAAACTTGTAGCCCCCTGGGCCATACACCATCAGGTTGGTTTGATAGCCAATGGGGGTTGCAAAGCTAGCCGAGGCTGCCACCATAATGCTGATCACAAAGGGCATAAAGCTCACGCCAAGGCTGTTAGCCAGGGAAAGGGCGATCGGGAAAACCAGGGCAGCGGCGGCGTTATTGGTGATGATCTCGGTTAAGACGGTGGTGATGCCGTAGATGACCGCTAGCGCTAGCCAAGGATCGTCGCCAGCGATGTCGATAAAGGTTGTGGCGATCGCCCCTGCGGCTCCGGTGCTCTCCATGGCTTGACCGATCCCCAAAGCGGCGGCAATGACCAGTAACACCGGCCATTCGATTGAGCGCAGCGCTCGCTGCGGCGCACAACATCCGGTGAGCAGCATCACCGCTGCTGCTAACACAGCGGCTTTGAGCATACTGAGTACGCCAAAGGCTGCTAATAAGACCATGATCACCAGAGCGGCGATCGCCATCGGCGCTTTTTCATGGCGCAGGGGTTCTGAATCAGGGACTCGGCTGATGAGGTAAAAATCGCGGGAAAGGCGCTGCTTTTCTAAGAAGAGGGGGTTGGTTTCTAGCAGCAAGGTGTCTCCGGGTTGGAGGCGCACATCGCCCAGTTTGCCGCACAGCCGTTGCCCATTGCGAGCAACCGCCAACACGACAGCATCATAACGGCTGCGAAACTTCCCCTGGCGAATGGTGCGCCCCACAATGGGGCAGGTGTTAGACACGACAGCCTCAATCAAACAACGCTCAGACCGGGGCACCCCTAGTTTGCAAACTTGATTGGTAGCGGGTTGTAGCCCCCGCAGGCGATGCAAATCTAAAATTGAGTCAACGGCTCCCACAAAGACCAGTTGATCCTGCTCTCGCAGGATGGTTTTCGGACTCACCGCTGGTAGCACCTCCTCGCCTCGCACAATTTCAACCAGGTACAAATCGGGGAGATGGCGCAGGCCAGCTTGCTCGACGGTTTTGCCAGCAATGGAGCTTTCGGCAGGGACTAACCACTCCACGGTATATTGCCGCACATCGTCGGTTTCGCTAATGGCGGCGGTGCGATCGGGCAGCAGCCAGCGCTGGGCTAAGAGCAAGAAGAGGGTGCCAGCGATCGCACAAGGAACGCCAACCCAAGTAATGTCAAAAAAACCAAGACTCGGTAAGTCTGTGGAAGAAACCACCAGGCCGTTAACCAATAGGTTGGTGCTAGTCCCAATGAGGGTGCAACTGCCCCCAAAAATCGCCGCGTAGCTGAGGGGGATCATCAGCTTAGATGGGCTGATTTTGAGCTTGCGACACCAATCAGAGACCACCGGGATGAACATTGCCACCACGGGGGTGTTGTTCAGCACCGCACTCAATGCGGCCACCGGAGCGATGAGGCGAAGCAAAGCCATGGGGGTCGATTTGGGCATCCCTAAGACCCGCTGCGAAACCCAAACCAAGGCTCCTGTTTGTTGTAACCCTGACACCACAACATAGAGCACAGCAACGGTAATCATGCCGGGGTTGCTAAACCCTGCGAGGGCGGCTTCGGTGCCTAAAATCCCTGTCAGGTAAAGGACAGTCAGGCATCCTAGAAAAATAATTTCAGCCGATAAGCTGGTGGCGGCATTGATCGCAAAGGCCGCTAGGGTGACGGTGATGGTCAGCCATCCCTGCCACTCTAACGTGGCTAGGGGAGACCCCTCCAGCAGGGGAGGTA
>Ga0105049_10000587_pt1 | contig 40450 bp, 42 predicted proteins | sample MAT06_FD_78087 | JGI IMG/M metagenome (GOLD analysis project Ga0105049, IMG submission 78087) | Freshwater microbial communities from Lake Fryxell liftoff mats and glacier meltwater in Antarctica - MAT-06 | ecosystem: Environmental > Aquatic > Freshwater > Ice > Liftoff microbial mat | place...
CCCTCACGTCGACCTTGGCCGGCGTGCACGACAATTGGCCGCTGACCTGCGCATCGCAATTCGCTTTGCACTCAGCACTCACCTTGGGCGGCTTCATTTCGCCGCTGCACTTCGGCTCTTTGAGCTCGACGCTACAGCCACCAGAGCATGAGCCTTTGCAATCAGCCTTGCCAGTCATCTCGCAACTCGCACTGCAAGACCCCTTACAGCTGCCATTGCACGAAGCATCGGCCTTGCCACTGCACTTCCCTTCGCAGGTGCCCGCGCAGGCGCCTTTAGAGTCCTTGCCGTCGCACTTGCCCTCGCACTTGCCCTCGCACTTGCCGCTGATCTCACCGCTGCAGGTACCGCTGCAGCTTCCACCGCACGTCCCCTCACACTCAACGCCCGCCTCCACCGTACACTTACCCTTGCATTGGCCTTCACAGGTGCCGCTGATCTCGCCGCCTTCGCACTCGACCTTGACGCTCCCCGGTTCGACACTCGCATCGCACTTACCCGCGCACTCTGCCATGGCATTCATGGAGGCCGAACATTTGGGCTCCTGGATGTTCACGGTGACCTTGGCTTTGGCCTTGGCTTTGAGGTCGGCGACAGCTTTCGCTGCGGCATTGCATGCGGCTTCCGCACCCTTGCCAGGACCCTGTTCGGTGGGCTCAAAGTCGGTCACGCCGAGATCGGTCGCCAGGTTGCCGCAAGCCGTCTTCACCTCGGTTTCGATGGTTGCTGCAAGCGCTTGCAGATTGGCACCACCTGCCAGCGCTGCCTTCACTTTGCCTTCAAGCTGAGCGTCGAGGCCAAAATTGGCACCCATGATCGCCTCGGCGTTCGAGATATCTGCGGGGCATCCGCCGCCAGGGAGATTGTTAGCTCCAGGAAGCTTTCCGCAATTGACGACCAGCATCGGAAGTGCGGTGAGGGCTAAAACACTGATTGAAACTCTAGTAAATTTTCGCGACTGCGAAGTGACCATGAATAACTCCTTAAGCCTTGCTGCAAGCTGCAGCGTTGCGGGGATCGGCCCCAGATATTAGGGGCAGGAGCATGCCGGATCCTGTTAGGCTGTAAAGGGGGCAGCCGATGTCCAGTGTCGGTCTCGTCAAAATGACCAGGCTGAGGATTGATTTGCGCGCTAGCGGTGGTTGCGGGGCGTACCGAAAGGCAGTTCAATCTGCGAATCACTGCTCTTAGGCTTGCCGGGCTGTCGCTGATTCACCCGCTTTAAAATCTCTTTTTCGGCATGAATATCGGCGTCCATCACCGCCGGATTGTCGAGCGCGAAGGCCAAAGCGTCGAAGATCTTGGCGGCATCCAGCTGGGGAAAACGCTTGAGCAGCGTCTCGACTTTAGTGCCGCTGTCATAAAATACCCAGAGCCGCCGCACAGGCACCCGTGAACCAACGACGTACGGACTTCCCCCGAGCACGCTCGGTTCGACCCGAACGTGGGGATGCGGGATGAGAATAACGGGAAGGGTCAGGGAGTGCTCCTTAAGATCATGAACTCACGCCAAGAACCTGTGTTCGAGTATCTGAGCCGCCACCTTTTCCGCGGTGAGGCCAAATGCTTCGGTCAGCTTCTCGTAAGGGGCGGAGGCACCAAAGCGATCAATGCCAATCGCGAGGCCATTCCGGCCCACCACACCGCCCCAACCGCTCGTTCTGCCAGCTTCCAACGTGACAATCTTGGTCGTAGGCCCCACCACTGCATCGCGCTTACTAGCCGGTTGCCGTTCAAAAGCATCCCAACAAGGTGCAGACACCACGCGCACCTGGCGCCCGCTCTTGGCCAGCAATTTCTGCACTTCAACCGCAACGTGAACCTCGCTGCCGGTGGCGATCAAGGTAAACTCGGGAGTTGTTGCGTCTGAAAGCACGTACGCACCTTCCAATACCTGTTTAGGATCGAAGCCCGCAGGGCGTTCCAAAACGGGTAAGTTTTGACGACTCAGCGCAAAAGCTGTCGGGCCATCGTGGCGGGTCACAGCGTGGGCCCACGCTGCCGCACATTCCAGTGTGTCCGCTGGGCGCACCACATCCAGATTTGGAATCAAGCGCAGTGACGCGACTTGCTCCACGGGCTGATGGGTGGGGCCATCTTCGCCCAAGAAAATAGAATCGTGGGTGAAGACATGGATCACGCGTTGATGCATGAGCGCTGCCAGGCGTAGGGAAGGCCTCAGATAATCGCTGAATATCAAGAACGTGGAGCCAAACGGGATAAAGAATCCCGAGAGCGCCAAACCATTCAAGATCGAAGCCATGCCGTGCTCGCGGATCCCAAAGTTCAAGTTGCGCCCGGAAAAATCGCTGCGGGAAATATCTTTGGCACCCTTGATCGTGGTCTTGGTGGATTCGGCAAGATCGGCCGCACCGCCCACCAACGAGGGGATCAGCTTGGCAACGGTTTGTTCCACTTCACCGGCGGTATTGCGCGTGGCGTTGGTCTTGGCCGGCACCGCTGCGAGGAGCTGGGCATACAGATCTTCTGGGATTTTCCGCGCGAGCAGCGTGCTCAGCACCGCCTGCTGTGCTTCGGGTGCGGCAGCCTTGAGCTTCTGCCAAGCTGCGTACGTTTTCTTGTTTTCGTCGGCACGCGCTTTAAAGAACGCGCGCGCTTCGTCGGGGATGTAAAATGTGGGCTCGAGTGGCCAGCCCGCGGCCTTTTTCGTTGCAGCCACTTCGTCGGCACCGAGCGGCGAGCCATGAGCTTTCGAGGTGTCCTGCTTGGTGGGAGCGCCGATCCCGATATGCGTGCGCGCGACAATCAGCGAAGGCTGGCCCTTGTGCGCAACTGCGCGATTCAGCGCTTCGCGGACTTGTTCGGGATTGTGGCCATCCACATGCTGGGTGAAAAAGCCATAGGCTTCATAGCGCTTGGCCACGTCTTCGCTGAAGCTGAGGTCGGTCTTCCCATCAATCGTTATCTTGTTGTCATCGTAGATGAGCACCAGGTTATCCAGGCCCAAGTGGCCTGCGATGCTGCTGGCTTCACTCGAGACGCCTTCCATCATGTCGCCGTCCGACGCCAACACGAAGACGCGGTAGTTGATGAGTTCCGAGCCTTCAGAATTCACGCGAGCTGCGGCCATTTTACTGGCAAGAGCCAACCCCACCGCGTTGCCGACGCCCTGTCCGAGTGGGCCGGTTGTCGTCTCCACGCCGGGGGTCATGAAATTCTCAGGATGCCCGGGTGTCTTCGAGCCCAATTGGCGGAACTGCTTCAGCTCTTCGAGCGGCAGATCGTAGCCAGCGAGATGGAGCACCGAATATAGCAACATCGACGCGTGGCCGCAGGAAAGCACGAAGCGATCGCGATTGGGCCAAGCGGGATCTTCAGGATTGTAGCGCAGATGCTGAGTGAAGATGTCCGTGGTGATCCCAGCCAGTGCCATCGGCGTGCCGGGGTGACCGGATCCAGCCTTCTCAACGCCGTCAACCGAAAGGAATTGAATCGTGCGGACTGCTTGCTCAAAACTCATAGGGACAAAGTGGTAGCGCTTGTTGGGGGCGCTGAAAAGCCTGCTGCTTGCTCTGTGTCGCGGGCGCCATGCTTTAGTGCGGGGGGCTGCCTGCGATGGGTGGCGCTGCGGGCGGGGTTGGGTTGCTCGGGTTCGGGGCGTAGGCGCGTTGATGTTCAGCATAAGTGCGGCTGAACGCATGGCGCCCTCCGCCGACAGCCACGAAGTAGAGGTAGTCTGTTTCCGCGGGCCTTAGTACGGCTTTGAGCGAGCCGAGGCCTGGATTGGAGATGGGGCCGGGGGGTAATCCAGGATGCGTGTATGTGTTGTACGGGTTGAGCGGATCCCTCAGCATCGCCGGCGTTATCTTGCCGCCAAACGCGGCACAGCTTGGGATGGTGGCTCGCAGCCGTCGACAGCCATACGCGGCCGTCGGGTCCGATTGAAGGACCTGACGGGGCTGAAAGTTGGGGTCTGTCAGGCGGTTCAGGAAGACTCCGGCGATCAACGCGCGCTCCTCTTCCCGCGCTGCCTCTTTTTCAACCATGGAAGCAAGTGTCACCATACTCCGCTCATCAAACCCCAAATCGCCCTTCAAACGCTCGTAGCCTGCGGTTTCACTTTTGAAAACCTCCGCGAATCTGCGCTTGGCTTCGCGCACGAGTGTGTAGAGGGCCACCCGCGGATCACTATCTTCCTTGAAGTCATACGTGGCTGGAAACAAGTAGCCTTCGGCGCTATCTGAAAGTTCGAGTGTATTCAGATAGGCAGGGTTGAAGCTCGCCGTCACAAACGCGGTTGCACTACAGATCTCGTTCACCTCAAGCCGTTCAGCGACCTGCCACAGATCAAAACCCTCCACGATCGTGACTTTGCGCGTTGGTCGAATTTTCAATCGGCCCAAGCGTTGGGTAAGTTCACGCGGTGAGAGCGCATCGTTGAACACGTGCATGCCGGGCTGGAGTGTCACGCCGCGGCCCAGCGTCTCCAGATAGAGAGAGAACATGCGCGGCGAATTGAGCAGCTGGTGCTGATAAAGCAGGGCGCCTAGTTCGCTAGGCTGGGTGCCGCCCGGGATTTCCAGCACGACTCGTTTGCCTGGGCCGGGCCCCGGCGCGAGCGCCCATATGAACAACGCCGTTGCCCACACCACCCCAGTTGCGAGCAACACCCCTGCCAGCGCCCAGAGCCGACGCACTGTGCGGCGGCGCGCCCGCCAACGCTTAACTTTCTTCGCACGCGCCGAGGAGCGCGGCCTAGGCGTCGTCATCGGGTGGCCTTTTGGAGTCCAGCCAGCCCTGTAGCAAGACGGCAGCTGCCTCGCTGTCAATCCGATCCCGCGACTTTCGCATGTCGAGGCCTCGTTCATGCAGCTGACGTTGGGCCTGACGCGTTGTTAGGCGTTCATCCAACAAAATCACCTCCGCTTTGCTGATCGTTTTTAGCTCGGCAGCGAATTCACGGGCCCTGCGGGCCGGCGGGCCTTCGCGTCCACTCAGACTACGCGGCAGGCCCACGACAAACAACGTGATCCCTTCCTCAACCGCGAAACGCGCCAGCGCGCGCAATAGACCAGGGCGATTGGCTCCCGAAAACGCAGGCCGCGGATGGGCCATCAGACCAAGCTCGTCGGCAACCGCCAGCCCGACCCGCACACTCCCAAGGTCAACCGCGGCGGCTCGCATTCGGCGTCAGTCGTATCACGGAGGCTGGGCTCCCGCGGAGGCCCTTTTTTGTACCTCGCTAGCTTGACCCCGGCGAACGAGTACGAGCATAAGCCGGGCAGGCGCGTTTGAGAGTGAGCAACCATATCCTCAGAAATTTCCTGCGAGGGACTCTGCTTTCGGTCGTGCTGCTTTTAGCCAGCGGACCCGCCTTGGCCCAACCTGGCAGCTTCGGCCCAGGCGGGATGGGGACGGGCGCCATGCCTGAGCCGTCGCGTCCTTCCAAGGGCAAGAAGGCGGCGCCTAAGGTCGATCCGAATGTGCCGGAGACTCACGCAGCCGCGGGAGCCAGCGACGCACCGCTCGGAAGTGGTGCGGAGCCTTCGCTCCCTGAGCAACCATTGGAGATGCCCAAGGCCCTCGCCCAGCGCATTGGCTCGGATCTCGATCTCGGCAATCTGGAGCAGGGACGTGGTAGCGCAACTGATCGCAATTTCTACGGCCTCTACTATTCAGAACACAGCAAAGATTATTCGCTGAAGCTCGCGTTCCCCGTGTGGATGGAGCGCACCCAACCGTCTCGCACGTTGCCCGCACAGCCGGATCGAGCGTCGGTTTTCGGTGGTGTCTATTATAATCGCCGCAGCCACGAACACGCCGATGACGTGCTTTTTCCGCTGTTTTGGAATCTGCGCGACCCTTCGCTCGGCACGCGCACGACGATCATTGGCCCGTTCGTCAATCGCCGCACGCCGACTGAAAGCGACGATTGGCTCGCCCCGCTCTACTTTACGGGCCAGCGCAAGGCTGGCCATTACACGCTGATCCCTCCCCTGCTCACGTACACCTCCACCAATGCCGAAGGTGGTTTTAACCTGGTAGGGCCGCTCTTCTGTTCTTGGCGCGGCGGTAAGCACTGCGACACGCGCACCGCTCAAGATTTAGATATGGGCGTGGCCCCGTTCTATTTTTACGGGCAAAACGATCGCAAACAATACGAACTGATCCCGCCACTCCTCCACTACTATGGCTACAATGATCGCACCGGCGATTGGACCAACGTGTGGGGCCCCTATTATCGAGCTCACACTGAAGAGCGCGAACTCCTCCACATTCTCCCGATCTACTGGAGCATCACCGGCAAAAATGAGCGCCACACCACGGTGTTGCCGTTCTTCCATTACGGGACCAAAGGCAAATCGTCGCTGTTCGTGAATCCGCTCTTTCTCACGAAACACGGTGAGAACGGCGAGAATCTGTTCGCGACCTGGGGCTACGCGCGTTACCGCGGCCGCACCGAACTCGACATGATCACCCCCCTGTATTGGGACTATCGGGATCCGGATACGCATTTTTCACAGAAATTGCTGTTCCCCTTCTTCTTGTCCCGGCAAGGGCCGCGCGAAGCCACCACAGTGCTGTTCCCCTTCTTTGGAACCAGCAAGCGCTTCGGCATCAGCAACTCCACCTGGATCACTCCATTTTTTCAACACACCACTGATTTGCGCGGTTGGTCCACCAACCTGCACCCACTCGTCTACGCCGGCCGCAACGGTAACGACTCGCATTTGGTGTTAGCGCCCTTCTTTTGGGATTTCGCCTCACCCGAATCACGCGCCACCGTAGGATTCCCTATCTTCTGGCGCTTCTCGGACAAGAAAGAAACGTCCCAGCTGATCGGCAACGTCTATTATCACGAGAAACGCACGCGACTCGGCTCCGACTGGAAGGTCCACGTGTTCCCCGCCTTCTCGTACGGCGAGACACCAGATGGCCATAACTGGAACATTCTGTACGGGCTCGCAGGCTATACCCGCGAAGGTCGCCGGACTGAGATGCGCACGCTGTGGATCCCGATCCCGTTGAGCGACGCGGCTCAGCGCTAAGCCTGCCGGCTAGGCTTCGAGCCAAAGGCTGTTACCCTCTTCGGCGTGACGAAACATCAAGTCGTGGTGATGGGTGCTTCAGGCTTCGCTGGAGCGGAGATCCTCAGACGCCTGCTGTTGCATCCCAACTTTGAGATCCTGCGGGTGTGCGCGAGCGATCATGTGGGCGAGCCCGTCGCCTCGGCTCTGCCCCACCTGGAAGGCCTCACCGAGTTGCGTTTTGAAAACCCGTCCGTAACGGCCGCTATCGCCGGCGCGGACGTGGTGCTGATGGGCTTGCCTCACACGGTCAGCGTTGAGCTCGTGCGAACGGTTCGAGATCCCAAGCTGCGGCTTTTGGATCTTTCGGGAGCGTTTCGTCTTCGCGATTTGGACCATTACCGCAGGTACTATGGCGAAGCCCACCCAGCGCCTGAGCTGCTGCAAGACTTCGTGTACGGACTGCCTGAGCTCAACCGAGACCAGATCCGTGCGGCACTCCGCTTAGCCTCACCCGGCTGCTTCGCCACCACGATTCAGCTGAGCCTGCTGCCCTTGGCAACGGCCGGCTGGCTCTCTGGCAACATCTCGACGGTAGCCGCCACCGGTTCGAGCGGGAGTGGAGCCAACGCCACGGCTGCGACGCACCACCCCGTTCGCGCCCAGAACCTGAAAACGTACCGCCCGCTAGCGCATCAGCACGCCCCCGAGATCCTCCGCACCTTGATGGATGCTGGAGCCACCGATCTCTCCCTCGATTTCGTGCCGATCTCTGCTCCGCTCACGCGTGGGATCTTTGCCACCTCCTTCGTGGATATCCCCGCCTCCGTCACGGAACAGGAGCTTTTGGACTGTTATACGAACGCCTACGCCCAGGAACCCTTCGTGCGCATACCGAAACAGCGCTTGCCCGAAGTGGTGGCCGTGAATCATTCAAATTATGCCGAAGTGGGTTTTACATACGGCGAAGTGCGCGGAAATCGGCGCAGGCTTGCGGTGTACGGTGCGCTCGACAATCTCGTGAAAGGTGGCGCCGGCCAAGCTATACAGAATCTGAATCTCATGTTTGGCCTTGATGAACGTCTTTCCTTGCAAGACCCCGGTGGCTACCCCTAGAACTGCCGCGATGACAACTTCTAAAGCCGCCTATGACTGGGCAGCGTTACCCCACTCCGCGATCGAGAAGCTGGATCCGAACCTGTGGCGGGTTGAAGGTAGTCTGCCCAACATGCCGCTGCGCCGAGTGATGACAGTCGCACGGCTAGAGAACGAGGAGCTCATTATTTACAACGCGATTGCGCTGGATGAGCCGGAGATGAAAGAGCTAGAGGCCTGGGGCACTCCGGCTTACCTAGTGATCCCTAATGCTTGGCACAAGCTCGATGCTGCGCGTTTCGCGACACGTTATCCAGAGGCAAAGGTGATAGCTCCCAGCGCTCAACGCGCAAAGGTGCTCGGAGTGGTACCGAGGGCGGCTGGTCCAGAACAATTAGCGATGAATTCCGAAGTGACTATCCGCGAATTCGAAGGCACAGGAGGCCGTGAGCTGTACATGACCGTACGCTCGGGAAGCCATATCACGCTGATTTTGGCCGACGCAGTGTTCAACATGCCACATGGCAAGGGCATGCAAGGTTTCGTGCTGCGGCACGTCACGCAATCGAGCGGAGGCCCACGGGTTTCACGCGTCGGGCGTTTGCTGCTGGTCAAGGATCGCACTGCATTTGCGGCCCAGTTGCGCAGCCTCGCCACCGACGATCTGAAACGCGTCATTGTGGCGCACCACGAGACGATCAGCGAGAAGCCCGCCCAAGCCTTGTTGCGAGTCGCCGACTCGCTCGCCACCTGACGCTTGAGTTCGCAGGCCAACACCCCGCGATCCGACGCTGCCCGCAGGACAATCCCACCACTTCACGGCGAAATATCCGCCACTTCACGGCGAAATATCCGCCACTTCACGGCGAAATGTCCGCCACTTCATGGCGAATTTGCAAACCCATTTAGAGATAATACCGACCATCGGGGCAGGCAGCGTTCGCAAAACAACACCCCGAACACCCTGCGATCCGACGCTACCCGCGACGCAATTCCACCACTTCGTGGCGAAATATCCACCACTTCGTGGCGAATTTGTAAGCCAAATTCGTGATAATAGCGGACAAATTTGGCGGGTGCTCACCGTTTATGGCTGCTGCTGGCCGGCCTTTCCGAGCGACGATATCGTGGGCGAGAGGAGGGCGCCTTGGCCGGGAGCGTTCAGTAGGTTGCGCGGCCGCCGGAGAGATCGAAGGTGAAGGCGGTGGTGAAGCTCGCTTCAGGCGAGACAATGAACGCCGAGAGCGCTGCAATTTCTTCGAGCGTGCCACAGCGCTTCATGGGGATCTTGTCCGTCATGTACTTTACTTGGACGGGATCCATGCCGTCCACCATCGCTGTGCGGATCACGGCGGGGGCGAGCGCATTCACGGTGATCCCGGTTTCGGCGTATTCCTTGCCGAGCGATTTGGTGAGACCGATTACTCCGGCCTTGGTCGATGAATAGGCGCTCATGCCCGCATTCCCGTCTTTCCCGGCAATCGAGGCAACGAGCAAAATACGCCCATAATTCCGGCGCTCCATGAGTGGGATCGCATACTTGGCCACTAAGAATGAGCCCCGCAGATTGACTCGATACACGGCGTCGAATTCTTCAACCGAAACCGTCGGGAGCTTGCGATTGCTCGGGCCAACGATACCAGCACAGTTGACAACAATATCCAGCCTACCCCATTTTCGATCAAGCTCTGCAAATGCCGTGGCGACGGACGTCTCTTCCGAAACATCGCCGGCGATCGCCGAAACTGAACCGCCTAGAGCCTGCGCAGTTGCCTGCACGCGCTCTTGATCGCGGTCAAAGAGCACCACTTTTGCGCCCTCTTGGGCAAGTGCTGAGGCAATGGCGCGCCCCAAACCATCCGCCCCTCCGGTGATAAAAGCGACCTGATCTTGAAAGCGACTCATCCTGCATCTCCAAGCGGAAGAAAATTTTCATTGGGGTCAAAGGAAAAGGACTGCCCGAGCGGTGCGAGGCTGATGTTAGGCCGATTGGCGACTTCTTCGACCAGCGCTTCGGAGATCTGCATCTCCCCGAGCGAGAGCGAATCACGGATCCGCACCACGCGCGCTCGAGCTGCGTCGGGCAGAGCCAAGGTGGCCAAGGCGTGTGCCAACACATCGCGATCCGTCTCGAAATGCAGAGGGATCTTGGGCGAAAGGATGGCCTGCGACGTCAGCACGTTCATATACATGGTTGGGTAATCAATGGCGCGCACCAGGCGGCTGGTTGTAAAATCCGCCACGCCGATGCCAATCGCGTTACCGTGCGTCTCCGGAGTGAGATCACGCACAAAAATCCGGCGAATAAAGGGTGTCCGCGTCGGCGTTTGGACCAGATGAGAGTAGTAGCCCCAGCAATCCCGTCCGATCACGTTGGGATCGATACCCGCTCCGCTGATATTCTTCCCCATGAAATCGACGATCAATAGATCGATATCGTCGAACGGCAAGCGCGCCATGAGTGAACGCGCTTCATCGAGAACCAGTGGCTCTCGCATCTCGAAATCTCTCGCGGAGATCACTTCCAAGCGACACAGCTCGTGGCGTTGATTCTCAACCAGCGCGATTCCGCCAATGAACGGCGCCTTGGCCAGCTTGACCTTACAGATTGTTTCGACCACACGCGCAAAAGGCACTCGCTGGCAGGCCACATGAAATGCGGTCGCTCCGAGCTCTTTGCCTAGCCCCACAGCGATCATCTTGAGCAAACCACTCTCAACCGGTCCGCGAAATTCAGTGTGCGGCTTCACACGATTGACCACCAAGATCCCATCGGCACTGAGAGCTTCCTTGGATAGGTGCACCGGGATTCCATCTTCGGTGTGCCCCAAAAGTTCGGCGTCCATCGCGGCATGCACTGGCACCCCGAGGTTGGCTTCACTCACCCCATAACCAGCTAACAATTCGGTTTGACCTTGTGCCGTGGCTCCCCCATGACTGCCCATCGCCGGCACGATGAATGGCAACGCCCCCGCAGCGTGCAGCAGCTTCACAACCTCACGGATCACTTCGGCAACTCTCGAGATCCCACGGCTTCCAACCGCTATCGCAATGCGTTGACCCGGTTGCACCGGGAGATCCCAGCCGGCGCGGAGTGACTGCGCGACATCGAGTTCAGGTGTGGCCGGAAAGGATTGAGTGAGGGCGAATAGCTTCGGAAACTGAGAATCAGGGATGCGCAGCATGAATCGAAAGACTCCGGCCGCGGACTTTAGGCGCTACACAGCCCGAGGCAAGCCCTTCCGCGATGCTAGGCTCAAGACCGATGCGCCCGACCGACGCTCCCGACTTCTTTGAACGCCCAGCCCCCGAAGGCCGGAGCCGTGAAAGCCGTATCCGGCTCGACCCCCAGGGGCAATTTTGGCACGAGGGCGCGCGTGTCGAGAATCTGCGCATGCGGCGCGCCTTTGCAACCTGGATCGCACGTCACCCCGTGAACGGTCGCTGGGTCCTCAATAACGGCTACGACTGGGTCTATTTTGCCGTTGAAGACGCACCGCTCTTTGTCGAAAGGATTGGCGAACCTGCGGGCACGCCGCTCCTGGTTTTATCCGACGGCTCAACGCAAATCTTGGCGCGGAGCGAAGTCTGGATCGGCCAGAATGATGCTGTCTATGTGCGCCAATACACGAGCAACTTCACGGCGAAATTCAGCCGTGAAGCACAGCTCCAATTGGAGCCGTGGTTAGAAGAGTTAACAGCGGGAGAAATCGGCTTAGCCCTCAACGGAGAGCTAAGAGCAATCCCGCGCCGGGTGCCTTAGGCATCGCTCGGAGCCAGCGTGCTGAGCTCGGGCTCACTTCTTACTTGGCTCCAACTCAGGAGCTCCGACTTGACGGCTTGCTCCAAAAGCTCGGTAGCCTGCTCAGTCCGCCCGCCTCTCACCCAACCGCGCGCCGCGGCGAGGGCATCTTCTGCCGCCGAGCTTTGGCGAAATAGGCTTTCAAACAACTGTGCGGCCGACTCAAATATCCCAGCGGCCAGTGTCTCGCTGCCCACGCGGCGCACGTCTTCCTCGGACAATGTGTCGACGCTTGACGCAGCCAAAGCGCAGGCTTGTTTGTAATCATGCAGCTTGAGCCACACACGGATCAGCGAGCCCACCAACTCTGCCCGCTGATCCCCCTGCCTACGCGCCGTGCTGAGCACCATTGCGGCCCCCTCAAGATCGCCATCCAGCTCCCGAATACTGGCATCGAGGAACGCATCGAGAGCTTGCCCCACGGGCGTGCGCGCGAGGACTGCTCGCGCCTCGACGGGGCGCTCCGCCAGGACGGCAGACCAGCCCGCGACGTTCAAGGCACGCACCTTCCAACTATCGGAAGGCGCATTATCAAAAACAGCCATCGCAACAGCTAGCGCTTCCCCATGACTTCCGCGCTCCTGAAGGGCTTGGGCACGCGCTAAGATCTCGCGCAACGCCTCCTCAGGCAGCTCGGGACGCGCCACCGCGTGACGCGCATTCAGGTAACTTGAAACACCCGAGAAGCCGCACAGGATCGCGAACGGAATGTGATTAAACCTCAAGAACACCGCAGCCAAGAGGAGGCCCACGACCAAAGAAACCGTGGCGGCCACGCGGCGCCGCTCCGGGCCAAACAAGACGGCCATGGCTTGCCCGCCATCCAAGGGCAGAATCGGCAGCAGATTCACGGCGCTGTAGAAGAAATTGACCATCGTCAGCTGCGCCAAGAAAAGCTGAAGCCCCGGCTCGCTCTCCAGCATTTCCGGCGTCAATGTCTTCACGCCGAGCGAAACAAGCCAGCCTGCGGCGGCGAAACCAAGCAGAAAGCCAGCTGCCGGCCCGGCCATTAGGATCCAGACTTGGCCCCAACGCGACACGGATGAACCCTGCTGCCAGGACGCGACTCCCCCAAAGAGCTGGAGAAACACCACAGGCTGCTGCCCGTAACGCCGCGCTAAGAACGCGTGCCCGAGCTCATGCGTTAAGATGGAGAGAAAAAAAGCGCCCAACCACAGTAGAGCACCGCGCACCGATTGCGAACTCAAGTAGCCAAACAGCAGCGCCAGTGCCCAAAAGCTAGGCTGCACTTGTACCGGAAAACCAAAAATCCTGAAGCGAAACACGCCCATCAAGTTCGCACTCAACTAGCACACTAGCGGTGAATGTACACGCCCGTTCCCTGCCCCATATCTGCCCCGACGTTCACACCGTGCCAGCCCTCTGGGATCGGGGGATCGGTCCACATGAAGACCACGCGCGCGTCGATGGGGGCCAAATTGATGCAGCCATGGCTGCGTGGGATCCCGAAAACATCGTGCCAGTAAGCGCCATGGATTGCGTAGCCCGAGGCAAAATACTGAATCCACGGCACATCTCGCAGTTCAAACCCGGCTGAGCCACGACGCACCGTGACTCCGTACTCCGGGTCCCGGCCCTTTTTGATGTTGGCGAGTCGTCTGCGATCTTCTTCATCTAAAGGTTCCCCGCTCTTCTCCGCGGCCAACAGCCGCTCGCGCACGCCGCTGTTGTCCGTCTTGTTCACGCTGGTGTTGGCGCGGGTTCCACCTGCAACGCTGGAATTCTCCTCCGAGTCCATAGCCGCTGCAATGTGCTTGCTCGTGAGCCGAAACGTACCCTGCGGAGTGGACAGTGTCTGCTTCGGATCCCCAAAGCGATCGCGCCCTGACGAGATGAGGGTGGCGTAAATCGCGCGCTTGCCTTCGTAGAGAACCAGCGTTTGCTGAGCGAGCGAAACGTCCATCCATTTCCCGCCATTTTTCGCAAATTCCGGCCAATCCGGTGGCTCCGTGACGATGCCCAGATCGCTGGCCTTGAGCCATCCGTACTTATCCATCAGCGACTGATAGTAGCGTTCGCCCGCATGGATGCGTGCTTTGCCAGAAAGCGGGATCAAGGCTCGACGTGGAATGTCGGCACCCGGGCGAACCTCATCGCGTCCACGCACCAACTGATAGGACTTCGTCTCCCGCTTGATGCCCCAGGCGAAGGGCATCGCAAGACCTTTCGGAATCTCAATTCCGTGGAAGGGCGACGCTGTGTCCGGTTTTACCTTCGTTGTCGGGATCAGACGCATGTCGACAGTCACGGCAAACCCGCGCTTCAGGCCGTCGCTCTCCGTATCAAAGGCGTCGACAAACGACAAACCCGTCTTCCGGCTCACGCGATCAGCAAAATAGGCATATTTCGGCACTTCGAAGCCAGACACATTAGGGAGCTTGCGCCCGCCTTCCAACCAAAACGGGAGCTTCGACGGCTGATCACCGCCAAACAATTCGCTGCGTGTGAGCGAGGTGGAGGCTCGAAAGCCTGGCGCGCTAAGCAGCCCGGCGCGAGCAATTCCGCGCGCGTCGAGCGGAACATCGTTGGCTCCAGACTCCACTTGCTGCACTTCCTTCTCATGCTCGGCATACCAAGCCAAGTGCTCATCGAGCTTGAATTCACTCTTTCGTTGCTCAGCGGCGCTCGGTAACCGCAGGTATTGCGGCGAAGTAGCGCGCACAAAGCCATAGCTATACGGCAGCGGACGATCCAGATGCGGGCGGCGTTGTGTGGCACGCACCAACGGCAATTCGAGATCCGTGGTGGCCTCGCGCGTGCAGACGTAACCCATCGGATAGATGCGATACCATTGCCCTTTCTCGCAGCCCCGCCCACTCACGGCATCCGGATCTCGGCGCACAATCCCACCCAAGCGAATGTAGCCAAGGCGTCGCGAGTTATCATCGGCTAACTTGTAGACGGTGGCGGCGAGCACCGTGGCGGCCAGTTTTGGTGCGCTTTCGGGTGGCACGGTGTCCAGCTCGCCGTGGTCAATCTTTGTCTGTGAGAGTGCCCTGGCGTCTCCGCTGGCGGAGGTTGCCGGTCCTACGGAAGAGCTCGGTTTCTGAGGTTCCGAGCTGGAATTGGGGTTCTGTTTTCGAGTGCACGCGCAGGCAATCGCCAAGGTGATGACGGTAAAAAGGCCGATCGTGCGCATGCGAGAGGGAGCGTCATAGCCTCCTCGGCGCATCGGTCAAGCAAGTCGACGCTGCCCCCGGCCAGGCCACTCCTCGGCTCAAGATCGCAGTTCTTTTGCGAGGCGCGAAGTAGTAAGCTATCTCCGAGATGGCGATCCCCCAACTCAAGCGGAAGTTTGGCGTTGGTGCGGCCGGTATGCTTGGATTGGCAATCTGTGCGTGCAGCGGGGAACCGGGCGGCCAAGGCTCTGACGTTGGCCCCGTGCTGCCTGGCAGTGAACTGTCTGTGCGCACCGGACTCGCCGGGCGCCTCACGCGAGACCAGCACGCCCATATTGTGCAGGACGTGTTGGGTGTGCAGTTAACCGAGAAGGAACGATCCGCCGACGGGTTCGCTGTTCCTGAGGAAAAGAACAGCACCGGGCTCTTTCAGAACGCCGCCGATGGCCAACCTGCCGGTGACGACTACCCGTTGGCCTTTGGCAGACTGGCCGCGGCCGTCGCAGGCCGTGTGGACCTCGCAGGGCTAGGTTTGGATGCAGCACCTTGTGCTGGCGAGGTGGCGTGTCGCATTCACTGGATTGCAGACCTCGGTCAAAGATTGTTTCGAAGGCCGCTGTCGGAGCGCGAGCAAGCCGCCTTCGCATCCTTGCACGCTTCGGTCGTTGCCGAAGGCTTGGGAGATGAGCAAGCCAAGCGCAGTGTGCTCGAAGCGATGCTTCAGGCGCCGCCCTTCGTGTTCCGCCTGGAACGTGAAAATGCCGCTGCAATCGGAGAGAAGCGCTATCTGGACGGTTTTGAGCTAGCGTCGCGCTTGTCGTTCTTTTTGTGGGATTCTGCCCCGGACGCGCAGCTGCGGGCCCTCGCCGAAAGCAACACGTTGGACGGATCTCCCCGATCAATAATGGTTCTCCGCGAACAAGTGCTGCGGATGCTCGACGATCCGCGCGCGCACCGTATGACGCACGCCTTCATTCGAGACTTCGCCGAAACGGAACGCGCTTCTTTTGCTGGGATCACGCCGGAGCTTCGGGCAGCGCTCTCGGAATCAATGGTCGCTTCTTTCGAGTCCCATCTTTGGCAGGATCGGGGGCAAATTAAGACGCTTTTCACGTCGACCCAAATGGCGCTTGCGCCCAGTGTGGCTGCACTGATTGGTATCACTCCGCGCAGCGACGCCATCGAAAGCTATGCTGTCTCTGCGCTCCCGGAGCGTGTGGGATGGCTGACTCACCCGGGATTTATAGCCGGTTTCGGCGACGCGGACGTCGGCAAGATCGTGCATCGAGGCATCTCGCTGATGGTCAAGCTCATGTGCCGTCAGCCGATCCGGATCCCCGATGGCGCCATCGCGGTTGCAGGCTCTTTCAATCAAGCCTTCGCCAATCTCAATGAGCGCCAACGTTCGGAACAACGCCGCTTGATGGCCAAACCGGTGGCCGAAGGAGGCAGCAACAATCCCAGCTGCTGGGCCTGCCACTCGCAGTTTGAGCCCCTGGCTTACGGCTTCAACCGCTTCGATGCAGCAGGGCGTTACCTGGGTGAGGTCGATGCGACGGGCGCACCGCTCCCGACCGATGGCTGGATGACCGACGACTTGACCCTCGACGAAAGCGCCCGAGCCCCTTACGCCACTATGCACGAATTCATGGCGTTGATGGCGGATTCCGAGACGATTCAGGCCTGCATGGCTCAGCACTTCCTGTCATTTGCCACAGGGCGCGCGGCCACAGCCATCGAACACGAGTTCTCGAAGAGTGTGCACGTGGAGCAAGAGAAAAACGGCGGCACACTGCACGCCATGGTGGAAGCGATCGCAAGCAGTGAACTCTTCCGGTCCACCGCCACCGCGCAGAATCTGCTCGATACTGGCCTCCAGCCGCAAGCCCCCATGGGGGGGCCATGAAGCGCGCCCTCTCTCGCAGAACTCTGCTTCGCGGCGCTGGCAGCGTTGCAATTGGCTTGCCGTTCTTGGAAGAGATGGGCTTTCCGACTTCGAACGCCGCAACCACAGCTATCCCAAACCGTTTGCTCACGCTGTCGTTTGGCCTGGGGATCCCGACCGAGCATGCAGAGCTCGGATTTCGGGGTCCGCTGGAACCATTTCGACCCTTTGCCAACAAGATGGCGTTTTTCTCGCGTCTGGATATGAGCCAGGCCGACACGTACGGAAGCGGCACGACTCACTTCAAGACCGGCGATGTCTTATTTGTCGGGGAGCCCCAGAAGAATGAGTACACAGCCGCTGGGCCATCGTTAGAACAAATCATGCTGCGGGAGCTGCACCCGGCAGGCTCGCCAACGCGCATTTCGTCGACATCGGCGGGGCTTTGGTTCACCTACGGCGCCCCCTCCCGTTACGTCTGCCATTGGAACTACGATGGCTCTCCGGGCCCCGCCCCGGAACGCCGCCCATCCAGGCTTTTCACCAAGATCTTCGGTGATCCCCTGCCTGCGCCCACGGGTCTCAGTAGTGATCTCGAGTTGGCGCAGCAACGGCGGCTTAAGCGCAGCATTCTGGATACAGTGCTTGAAGAATACAAATTCGCAATCAGCGACCGCTCCTACTTAGGCGCTGATTCCAAGGCCAAGCTGCAGATCCATCTGGAAGGCATTCGCAACGTCGAGCAACGCCTGCTCCCCGCCGAGACCGCGTTAACACCCGCCGCGGCCGCGTGTATGCCCACCACAACACAGAAGGATCCAGCGGGCCTGCCTTACGACCAAGAAACACCCCTCACCCCCCAGCCTGCTGGCGTGTTCAAGCCTCATTCTGCGCCCATGGACCACGTGGCCTACATGGAAACCTTTCGGCTCCAGGCTGAGCTCTTCGCGTTAGCGTTGCGTTGCGACATATTTCGATTTGGGAGCCTTTTGTGCACCGACAAAGGCGGAAACCTGCAGTTCAAGGGGCAATACACCGGTGCCTCCGTGGGCACGATCAACTTTGATCGGGAAACCGCCACCGACTCGATTCACAACGAATTGTTTCACCGTCAACGCTTGACGCAAATAGCGCAGTATCAACACTATTGCATGAGCGGTTTGGCTAGCGCGCTCACGGCTCTCGATGATCCACTGTTCTTGGAGAGCAACGGCAAGACGATTCTGGACAACACCTTGGTGGTGATCGGCACAGAATATGGCCTCGATCACGGACTCTCCGGAGTCTTTCATGCCGTGGCAGGCGGGCACGGACACTTCAAGAGCGGTTTCTTCCAGGACCAGGCTAACGTGATCGATCTCTACGACACGCTGCTCAAGCCTTACGGAATTCGCTCAGGCATCGGCACCCGTCACGCTGCCTTCAAGTACACGCCGAGAGAGCTTTCGGCGCTTCTGGCGTAGGCTGCTGTTGCGCTTCCCGAATGAACTATTCGAGGTCTTTCCCACAGTGATGACGACGGCCACCTGATGGAAGGCGGGCATTGCGTCCGAACTGTGCGCTTTCTGTGCCGGCCTGGCTACTCTTGACCTGAGACCTGGTAGTGCGTGCTAGCCTCGTGTTTCGTGGATACCCTGGATGAGGCGCTCAAAGTGATTGCGACCCGTGGATCACGCGACGCTGCTGCCCTTCGCATGGCGTTCGACATTGAGGAGGATTGAAGCACATGCCAGTTTACAAGTACCGTTCGGTTGAGGAAATGCCTCCGCCTCCGCAGCGCCCCACAGACCTAGTGGCTCGGATCCGTGCCGTCTGGAATCGCGCGGCTCTGCTTGCTCCTCGACTCCTGCCAAAAGGGTTCCAGCGCTTCAGAAACATGGACGAAGCCAATCTGGCTCGACATGAAGCTACGCTCGTGCGGATGAGAGCAACCCAAAGCAGAGCAATCCTCGACCGTGAGCCATCTGGTGCGCTCGCTGACGACGACACCTGAAGTGAATTCGTCCGCCACGACGTCCGTGCTCGGCACAGAATATGGCCTCGATCACGGGCTCTCCGGGGTCTTTCATGCGGTGGCCGGCGGCCACGGACACTTCAAGAGCGGTTTCTTCCAGGACCAAGAGGCTGTCGAAGAAGTGGCCATCGCCGAGGTGGAGCTCGAGAGTAAAGCTCGCAGCTTGGCTTGACTTTGGAATCGGCGCCACGCCTGCCTCCGAAGAGTTAGTCCCAAGTTGCGGCCTTAAAATTTTCAAGGATCCGACGGTCCTTGGTGAGCAACACACCTTGACCGATATCCGCCTGGGCCACAATGATTCGGTCGAAGGGGTCGCGTGTCCAGCTGAGCGGCAAGGCAGCGGACACCACGTCATTGAAGGGCTGATCACACACCTCTAGCGTGAAAGCTTCGCGGGCGGCTTCAAGGAAGTTGTCGGGCGACCTTTTGAGGCGGCCTATCTCACGCAAGAACTGAAGTTCTAGAACTGTGGCTGGGGAGATTTTCAACAGCCGTGCCTGCCGTAACGTGGCAATGGCCTTGCGGGGAAGGTGCCTTGCTGGCTGGGTCAACATGACCACGACATGCGTGTCCAGGTAGGCAATCAAGGCCGCCACTCACTGGACCAGTCAAGGTGCACAAGATCATCGACGCTGCCATTGACCCAGCCCGGACGAGAACTTGGCCACGCCAACTTTTCCCTACCCGTGGAGGGCGGCGTATCATCCACGCTAAGCTTTAAGCGCTGCCCCTTCCGCTCGATGAGGACAGGCGTGCCTGTCTTCAGCACTTGATCGAGAACGGTGTAAAGGTCGGCGCGAAGCTTCGTCGCATTCATGCTGCTAGGCTAGCGTACGTACGTACGTACGTCAACGCTGGTGGTGCTGCCCCGTTGCTTGCGCTGCTCATCCGTCAGCCTTGCCGATCGCCCACGTCGTCGCAGGAGATTGGGCAGACTCAGGTCGCCGGCGGTCCCTTCGCGCTCACTGCCCAGAGGTGGTTTCAAGCTTGCCCTGGCTCCCCGCGGTCCCTCGTGTCAGTCAATACGCCATGCGATCCACTTGGGGCAGCGCTCCAGCTTTCTGGCAAGGTGCAGATAGGGACCCACTCGATCAGCAGACGATGCTGTCACCCTTTAAGGAGCTTGAATGGGCTGAGCTTTCGCCCGCTGAACGCCTCGCTGTGCTTGGGCCTTGCGCAAGCGGTTGATTAACGGTGTGGATGCTCATGATCGCAAGCTTTTTCCGGCACCTTGACGAGCACGGCGTTCGCTGGTTGCTGGTGAGCGGCCAGGCGACTATTCTCTACGGTGCTGCGACCTTTTCTGAAGACATTGATCTTTGGGTTGAGCCTAGCGAAGCGAACTTACAGCGCCTGCTTTCTGCGCTCGGTGCGAGTCATTTCGGATCCCAACGAGTCCTTGCCCCTGTTTCTGGACGTGATGTGCTGCCCGCCGCGCGGCAGTTCTTTTACTGACGCTGAGCATCGAGCGCGTGTTTTCGAGACGGATTGGGGACCGCTACCGACGGTTGGGATTGCGGATTTGGTTGAGCTCAAGAAAACGCAGCAACCTCGCGACTACCCGATCATCGGCCGTCTCGTTTTGGCCTACATGAGCGAGGTTGGTGCGCACTCAACTGACAAGGATCTCGCTTGGGTAGCAGACAACATCTTCAGCTTGTCCGAGTTTAAGCAGCTTTTGAACGAATTTCCGCAGGTTGGCTCGGTCCTCGGGGTTAGGGACCCCCTCATCGCTGGTGCAGTCGTCGCTTGGGGTGCGAACGGAGCTTTAATTCCTGAGTTGGAGGATCAACTGGAAGACTGGTTTGACGCACGCAGCGCGCCCCTTCGCAAGGCGGATCGGCATTTCTGGCGGGCTGTGATTGATGAGCTGCGCGAGCTACGCGCCAGAGGCCAGCTGATGGTTCAAGGGACTCCCGTGTGATACCAGGCTATCGGCGATGCTGGTGGAGGCTGGCATTGGTGCCTAAAATCCGAGGCACTCACCGGCGATTGTTTGAGATGACTCAGTGCCGTTCAGCTATAGCGGCGAACAAGCACTGGTAGGCAACTTCCGGCGCGGCCGCACACGGAGCGTTCTTGTCCGGGTAGAAATGGCGCGCGATCGCCACGGGCGGGACTTCACCCGGAATGGCGGGAGCGAAGCTCCTCCAAGCGCCGGCAGTTATCGCTGCAACTAGAAGAGAACCTAAAGCCCCATCGGGCTCGTTTTGGCTGCTGGCGCCTTGGCTTTGCACCACTGACTTCGCGTTTAGAGCCTGTCCCCCCGCGAAAATGTCTGCCATAAATACTAGTGATCATTGGTATATTTGTCGTTCCTGCAAATTCTTCGATTGAATCATAGAATATGCAGGATGGAAGAATGGATTAAGCGTGAATGCGCTGAACAGCTCCTCACCCTGGCGCTGCAGCGGCCGGCAGTGGTGGTGACTGGCGCCCGCCAAACCGGGAAGGCCGCTCTTGTTCGACATCTGTTCCCGGATCACACGTACGTGAGCCTCGAGCTGCCAACGGAAGCTGAACAGGCAGAGCGGGATCCACGAAGCTTTTTGGAACGCCATCAGGCCCCTGTGATCATTGACGAGGTTCAATACGCGCCGGGGTTGTTCCGACACCTGAAGACTGCCATCGATACGAACCGTGAACAGAATGGGCGCTTCATCCTCACAGGTTCACAGAAGTTTGCGCTCATGAAGAGCGTTTCATTCGAGCCTGCGCGTTGAGATCGGGTGCGCTCCTTAACAAGGCGGACCTAGCGCGAGATGTGGGAATTGCCCACACTGCCGGTGCCTGGCTTTCAGTTCTCCAGGCTTCCAACCAGCTGATGTTGCTGGAGCCCTGGTTCTCGAATCGCACTAAATCACTGGTGAAGACGCCCAAGCTTTACCTCTCAGACCCGGGAATGCTGGCTTTCTTACTTGGAATTCGCAATCGCGACGATTTGCGGCAGTCGCCTCACGCCGGACCTTTCTGGGAAACCTGGGTTTGCGCGGAACTCCGAAAAAAGCTGCGATTGTCGGAGCGAGGAGATCTGTACTTCTGGCGCGACCGCAACCGCGAGGTAGACTTTTTGATCCATCGGGCGGGACGATTTGAGTTCCTAGACGCGAAATGGTCGGAGCAGCCCGACGCCGGTGACGCGGCGAACCTAGAACGAACGGCCCAAGAACTGCCGCGCGGATCGGTCGTGAGGAGTGCGCTCATCTGCCGGACTCTCCACGCGTATCCGGTGGGTCCGCGGAGCCAGGCAGTCCCGCTCGGCGAAGCGTGATCCTGGGGTCGGAGTTAATAACCGTGGCCCGCTGAGATTGGGCGAGCCTGAGGCGACGTGACGGCGCTCGGATGCACTCCGTAACTTACACGTCGTTGGCGAGCTCGGGCTCGGGTTCTTCCGGTACGCACGGAAGCAGCCGTTCCAAATCTTGGCCGATACCCGGGGGCGCCGAACCGGAAACGCTCTCAACTGCCGAAGTGGGAATGACCTCGACCATTTTGCCCTTGAACCAAGAATCGCAGTTCAGCCTCAGAGCCTTACTCCCCCTTGAACCGTTTGGAACAAACACCGTTTTATCCTCGTGATGATCGAGTGGCCGCGAACTCGTACAAGCTACAACCAGCAGCAGATCTCCGCTCGCGGAGGGCTTTGGCAAATACTTGCGAAGGTACTCCGGTACCGCCTCACCCTGTCGCCACACCCTCAGAATAACGCCGTGCCGGACCTTTCCGTCCTTCGCCGGATAGTGCACCTTGGCGTAGAGTTTAAGGTCAGCCAGTGGAACTGGGCGCGAAGTAGCCATCTCCCTCGGCCGCTTTAGCAAAGGTCTTCGCCACCCAGATTTCGCGTGCTTCGTCGCGAGTTATATCGAAGTCGGCTTGCATAATCTTGATGCCCGCCGCGAGTCCGTCGAACGCGATGTCAACAAGCCCCGAAATGAATGCGGGGGATTTTCTATCACCCAGAAGCATGCTGATGGTCATGCGCGCAAGCGTTCCCCGCAAGAAACGCAACGCAAGCGACCTCATTTCGAGCGGGAAGGCAACGTCTTGGACCATGTCGATCAGCCTTATTGGCGTACTGGCTTTAACTTGGTGTCCGCGCGTCTCCGCAATCAGCTGAAGCAGTTCTGCAGACTTGCCGTCAAGTTCATGTAGCCGTTTGGCTACGTCCGCACCGAACGCCTTTTGACGCAACTCTAGCGTTGCTAGGCTTGGCCCGGAGGGTGTATTCCTCACTCGACTTCGACCCCGCCGCTCGACCCGTGCAACATACTCAGCGAAGATACAATTCTCGAGTGCTTCATCGAGTGCCTCGGTAAGGTCTCCAAGGTCCTTCGCGGACAGGACTATTTGACCCAGGTGCGCGCGGAGCTCGCTTAGTGTCTTCCTTGCGTGAGGGGTTTTTGGATTGGCGGTGGCTTCAATCGGACCACTCTCAAGGACCATCGTGCTCAAGAAGAAACCCTCGAAGCCCGCGCAACGGTCGTTGTGTTGTTGATTGAGTTTCATGAGGCCACCCACGGACAAGCATGGCCAGAAGTTGACAGAGCGACAACATCAAACTCGCAGGCTGGCCTCAGGGGCCGCGCCAAAAGACCATTAATCCCTGTATTACCGCGTAGTACGGTCCTTGTTCACCGTTTACTTCCTGTACACGCCGACAGAGCTTTCGGCGATTCTTGCGTAGGGTCCCGTAGCTGTTGAACGAAATCGTGAGGTGGTGCCCCGAGCCACGCACGCCACTCCTGGACGCTGATATCCCCGGGTTCCTTGCCTTCGGACCCATTCAGACCATACTAGTCCATATGGGTCACAGAGAGAAAATTATGCCGCTCTCAAAAGTGAAGGCGACGCTTTCGGAGGTGGTCCGCACGGTGAGCAAAACAGGCGCTCCAGTGGTGATCACTGTAGATGGACAACCCGTTGTGAAATTGGTGCCGGCTACACCACCGTTGCGGCAACTGTCTAGCGCGGAAGTCGCTGCCTATCGAGCGTTAACCCACGCGCTTGTTCGGGTACCACGGCAGGTAGGTTCGTTCGATGCAGTAGCGCTTGTTGGTGAAGGCCGGCGTTGAAACACGCTGTCTTGGATGCCTCCGTGTACATCTCGTCGATCTCTCCGTTGGAGGTACACCACGAGCAAGCGCTGCAACTCATGCGCTCGGTCCCGGAGGATCAGCCCTTTGTGGTCCCTTCTTGGTTTCGGCTCGAAGTAGTCTCCGCGCTAGCGCGGCGTGGTGAATTGAAGGAGCTCTTGAACACTGTGAAGGTGTTGGTGCACGGGCCCCGATTTCACGCTGTCCCGCTCAGTGAAGCCCTGCTCGAAGACGCACAGGAAATTGCCGAAGTGGCTGGTTTGCGTGCGTACGATGCCGTTTACGTGGCGTTGGCGCGTGAGACGAAGACCCGGCTCTTGACCTTTGATCGAGAGGTTCGAACCCGAATTTCTAGGCATTTCCCCGAGGTTTCGTTGGGGGAATCGGAAACGGCGTAGCGCTAACGCGACGTGGACAGTCGTTCGGAAACCCATCGCGATTCTAGCCTGGGTTGCTGTTGGCCACGGCTTAGGATGCCAACTCCTCAGACTCCCGGAACTCCGAGCTGTTCACGCTGGTAAGGCCCTGCCGAATTGCGAACTTCGTGAGACCTGCGACGCTTGTTATCCCAAGTTTTTGGGAAATGTGGCGCCGATGCGAATCTACTGTCGTCACACTCAAGCCAAGTGTGTCGCCTATTTCCCGAGATGTTTTTCCGTCCGCCACGCCTTTCAGAACATCCTCCTCCCGCTTTGAAAGGGTCGCGTCTTCGTCGGAGTGCGGGCGTTTGCCAGTGTAATCGCGCAGGATAAGATCCGTTACCGATTGGCTTACAAAGGCGCGGCCCGCCGCGACTGCGCGGATCGCCCCCGAGAGTTCCTCGAAGGCCGCCCCTTTGGTGACATAGCCCCGTGCTCCCGCCGCCAGCATCTCCACCACGTACCTTCGCTCCGTCTGCCCGGAGAGCGCCACAACGGATACCTCTGGATGCCGTTCGAGGATCAGCTTTGTTGCCTGCATCCCCGACATTCCAGGCAGTCCAATGTCCATCAGCACCACGTTGGGTTGCAATGTCTCAAGCGCTTCGAGCGCCTCTTCGCCACTTCCCGCCATGCCGACGACGGAAAACCCCTGAGACGTTAACAGCGCAGCGATGCCCTCGCGTAGCAGTGCGTGATCATCGACGATTAGAATCTTCATTGGAACAGTTCCTCGGAAGTAGCGGTTGGAACCAATAACTGTCGAGAATCCGTAGCGGGTCAGTCAATACGGCCTGATCAGGCTACTCGACCCTCGTGCCCTCATCGTGCTGACCCCATCAAGCCGGATTAAGGCTTTTCGCTGATGTGACGACTGCAGCACTTAGAACCCGAGTCCGCCACAGGAAGTTCACAACATGAGCGAAACTGACGAAGTAATCCAAGAATTCCTGATCGAGAGCACCGAGAGCCTCGATCGTCTTGATGTTGATCTGATGGCGCTCGAAGACGATGCCGCTCCGGAAAAACGCATCGCCAACATTTTTCGCGCGATCCACACGATCAAGGGCACTTCCGGCTTCTTGGCATTCCCGAAGGTGGAGGCTCTCGCGCATGTCGGAGAAAACTTATTGAGCCGACTGCGAGACGGCGTTCTGAGCCCGACTCCCGAGATCGTGAGCGCACTTCTCGCCATGGCAGACGCATTAAGAGGATTCTTGAGCCATGTTGAAACGACGGGGACCGAAGGCCCTGCAGAGCATGATCAATTGGTCGCGCTCCTGTCGCAGCTCGCGAGTCAGGAGAATCTGCCCCAGGCCCCGATGGCCGTCCAATTCGTGGCGACCAAGGCCAACGAAGCCGAAGAGGCCCACCCCGCTGAAGCATTCGACGAAGGCCGCTCGGGACCGCTCGCGGACACGTCCATCCGAGTCCAGGTAGGGCTACTCGACAAGCTGATGAATCTGGTGGGTGAGCTCGTGCTGGCGCGCAACCAGATTTTGCAGTGCGCCGCAGGTAACGAAGACAGCACCTTGCTGGGTGCGACACAGAGGCTCAATCTCTTAACAACCGAGCTTCAGGAGGGGATCATGAAGACTCGGATGCAGCCAATCGGTAGCATCTGGAGCAAGTTTCCACGGGTTGTTCGGGAGCTGGCTCGGGCTTGCGGCAAAGAAGTCGAGCTGGAGATGGTGGGAAAGGACACCGATCTGGATCGCTCGATCATTGAGGCCATCAAGGATCCGCTCACCCACATCGTTCGCAACTCCATCGATCACGGTATCGAGAAACCGGAACGCCGCCTGTCCGCCGGCAAACGACAGGCAGGAACACTCAAGATGCATGCCTTCCACGAGGGCGGCAAAGTGAACATTGAGATCAGCGACGACGGTGGAGGAATTGATCCCGTGCGGGTCAGAGCCAAAGCGGTTGAGCGCGGTGTGGTCAGTCCAGATCGCGCCGCCAGAATGACGGACCGGGAACTGGTGAATTTGATCTTTCTCCCCGGATTCTCAACAGCCGAAGCGGTTTCGAATGTGTCGGGTCGCGGTGTAGGCATGGACGTCGTGAGGACCAACATCGAACGCATCGGTGGCACGGTCGATGTCCAAAGCCAGACGGGTGCGGGCGCTATCGTGCGCATCAAGATCCCGCTCACTTTGGCAATCATACCAGCGCTGATCGTGACGGCCTGCGGAGAACGCTATGCCATCCCCCAGGTCAGTTTGGTTGAGTTGGTGAGATTGGATGGTTCTGAGAGCCGCGGGGGCATTGAGACAATTCACGGCACTTCCTTGCTAAGGTTGCGTGGTAATCTGCTGCCGCTTGTTTATCTTGGAACGCTCCTCGGGGGGAGCAAAGCGCCCGCGGAGCACGCAGAGATCAACGTTGTCGTACTTCAAACCGATGAGCGCCGCTTTGGTCTGGTCGTCGACAGTATCGTCGATACTGAAGAAATTGTAGTTAAGCCGCTAGGCAGGGAGCTCAAACGCGTTTCGGTTTTCGCGGGAGCCACGATCATGGGAGATGGGCGACTTGCCTTGATTCTGGATGTGCTCGGGATTGCCCAGAGTGCCAACGTCATTTCTGAGGCCCGCGATCGGGCGTTGAAGGCTGCCTCACAGGTCGCGATGACAGCCACTGAAGAGCCGGCAGCGCTGCTGCTATTCCGAACGATCGACGGCAGACGCATGGCAATCCCGTTGGGCTTAGTTGCTCGCCTAGAAGAGATCGAACCAGACACCATCGAACACGCTGGCAGCGATCGAGTGGTTCAATATCGCGGCGATATTCTTCCACTCATGTGCCCGCCCTTCCGAGCGGAGGCCTCGAGCGTTGTATTTTCTCAGGATATATCGCTCCAGGTTATCGTGTGTTCTGAAGATGGGCGTCACCTCGGCTTGGTGGTGGGGGAAATCTTGGACATTGGGGAAGAGGTCGTTAGCTCGCGTGAAGTTCGACGGGGTGCAACACCCGTTGCCATCGTTCAAGGTCGAGTCACCGAATTGCTCGATTTGAGCACGCTCCGAGCCGTTCCAGATTCTAGTTTTAAACAACCCTCAAAGCTCTTGGAGTTCCACTAATGGTCACGCAATTTTGCACGTTTAACGTTGGGAATTTGCTGTTTGGCGTGGACGTCGTGCTCGTGCAGGAGGTGATGCGCTATCAGGAAATGACCCGCGTACCTCTCGCCTCACCGATGATCCGCGGCATTATTAACCTGCGTGGCCAGCTGGTGACAGCTGTGGACATGCGGCGCCGTCTCGGACTGCCCGAAGCGTCGGAGGGCACGCTCCCCATGAACGTGATCGTGCGCCGCGAGGATGATGCGATAAGTCTCTTGGTTGACGAAATCGGTGACGTCATCGACGTGAGCGCTGAGGCGCTTGAGCGCCCTCCTGAGACACTGATGGGCACAGCTCGGGAACTGATCAAGGCGGTGTGTCAACTCGAAGGGGCTCTGTTGCTCGTTCTAGATGCCCAACAGATCACATCGGTTGCAGACACAGAGCGCGCAGCATGAGGCGAGGAACCAAACAACTAAGAAGGCAAGAGGCAGTTCAAACTTTAACGGGGGATCCAATCCAACCAACAACCGGGAAATACATTATGGCAAACGCAACAGAATCAACACGCAACACCCTCTATGATCGACTTGGCGGAGCCCCCGTGATCCGGGCGCTCGTGGAAACCTTCTACGACCGGGTTCTTGCGGACCCCGTGCTGGAGAAGTTCTTCAATGGTGTGGATGTCTCGCGTTTGAAGGGGCACCAAGCCATGTTCCTGACGGCAGCCCTGGGCGGCCCCAAGAAGTACCAAGGGCAGAGCATGCGCCAGGCGCACGAAAATCTGTCGATTGACGACGCTACATTCGACCGAGTGGTTGATATTCTTTCAGAGACGCTCGTTGTACTGAGCGTGGACGCTTCACTCGCGGGCGAGGTGATGCACGCCGTGGGTTCCCTGCGGGCGGACGTTGTTACCGAGCGCAAACGCAATGGCAATGGCAATGGCAATGGCAATGGCAACGGCAACGGCAACGGCAGCTATCGTCCACCGTCTCTCGTTCCGTCTGAGTCCGAACAAGATCGACTGGCCCGAGACCGAGCTATCTCAATTATTGCCAATCTTCCCATCAATGTGATGTGTACGGATCTCGATCTTCGCATTACCTACGTGAATCCAGCGTCGCTTAAGACTCTCAAAACGATCGAGGCCTATCTCCCAGTTCCCGCGGACCGAATCTTAGGCTCCAACATCGACATTTTTCACAAGAACCCTTCCCACCAACGGCGCATGCTCGCCGATCCAAGGAACTTGCCGCATCGCGCCTTGATCCAAGTGGGACCTGAGACATTGGAACTGCTGGTAACGGCATTGCTGGATTCAAGGGGGCGCTACATCGGCCCGATGGTCACCTGGGAGGTCGTCACCGAGAAGGTTCGACGAGAGCGCGAGTTAGCACGTGTTATGAGCATGGTCGAAAACGCTCCTATCAACGTGATGTGTACCGATCTTGATCTTAAGATCACGTACGCCAACCCTGCGTCGAAACGAACACTGAAGACGATCGAGCAATTTCTGCCCATTACCGTCGATCAACTCGTTGGCACCAACATCGATGTCTTTCACAAGAATCCAAGCCACCAGCGGCGCATGCTGGCTGACCCCAAGAATCTCCCGCATCAGGCACTGATCAAGGTGGGGCCCGAAACGTTGGACCTCTTGGTTTCGGCGATGGTGGACGACAAGGGCAGCTACTTGGGCCCAATGGTCACATGGTCCGTGGTCACCGAAAAGCTCCGGCTGGAACAAGATATTGGCCGAAACGCCACGCTCTTGGCGGCTTCGTCCGAAGAGTTGAGTTCCGTGAGTCAGCAGATGAGCTCCAATTCTGAGGAAACAGCGACACAAGCCAATGTCGTTTCCGCCGCCTCCGAGCAGGTGAACAAGAACATTCAGACCGTTGCCAACGGCGCCGACGAGATGAGCGCCAGCATCCGGGAAATCGCGAAGAATGCCAACGATGCGGTGCGGGTGGCTGTAGAGGCCGTGCGTGTAGCGGAATCAACCACCGTGACGGTGAGGAAGCTGGGCGAAAGTAGCGTTGAAATCGGAAAAGTGATCAAGGTTATCACCTCGATTGCGCAGCAAACGAATCTCCTCGCACTGAACGCCACGATCGAAGCGGCCCGCGCAGGCGAGGCTGGCAAAGGCTTTGCCGTCGTTGCCAATGAGGTCAAAGAACTGGCCAAGGAAACCGCCAAGGCGACTGAAGATATCAGCCAAAAAATCGAGATGATTCAACGCGATACTCAGGGTGCGGTCGATGCCATCGCGACCATCAGCACGATCATCAATCAAATCAGCGACTCGCAAAATACTATCGCGAGCGCGGTCGAGGAACAGACCGCCACCACCAGTGAAATTGCTAGAAATATCGCGGAAGCAGCCAAAGGAAGTTCCGAAATTTCCGAAAACATCGGTGGCGTAGCCAAAGCGGCTGCCGATACTACGCAAGGCGCCAACGACACACACCGAGCCGCCGCAGAACTGTCTCGTATGGCTGCTGAGCTTCAAATGTTGGTGGGCGTCGGCACAGACAAAGGAACACCTAGCGGGGGGCATGGTCGGCACTGAGCCGAGCCAACACATCATGCGCGCACTGGTCGTTGATGATTCCAAAGCAATGCGAATAATCCTGCGAAATGCTCTACAAGGGGCCGGTTTTGAAGTCCTCGAAGCTGAGCATGGCGCGGGGGGGCTCGAGAAACTGGCGCAGAGTGGCCCGGTTGAATTGGCGACGGTTGATTGGAACATGCCCGAGATGAATGGGCTCGAGTTTGTGTGCGCTGTGCGCTCGAACTCAACCTACGCAGGCATGCGATTGATGATGGTCACCACGGAAACCGAGTTCGCCCAGCTGGACAAGGCCCTGTCAGCTGGAGCGAACGAATACCTCATGAAGCCCTTTACCCGGGATCACTTGCTCAGCAAGCTGGCGATCCTGGGGTTTGGGCCAGCGTGATCTTATGGGCGTAATCCGTGTGCTGATTGTTGACGATTCAGTGGTGGTCCGTCGGCTCGTTTCGGATGTGATCGGCGAGTGCGAAGATCTGGAGGTGGCTGGCATTGCTGCCAATGGCAGGTTAGCGCTTTCACGAATTCCGCTTGCGAACCCAGACGTGGTGGTTCTTGATGTCGAGATGCCGGAGCTTGACGGTCTCGAGACATTGGTGGAAATCCGCAAGCTTTACCCCCGGTTGCCGGTCATCATGTTCAGTTCACTCACGGAACGCGGGGCCACCACGACGTTGGACGCGCTGACACGCGGGGCCAGTGACTACGTCACGAAGCCCACATCCCTCGGTGGGATGGGGAGCGCGTCGGAACAGGTGCGGTCACAGTTAGTTCCAAAGATTCGAGCCCTGTGTCGGCAAGAGGCAGTCCCCGCTCCGAGCTTCCGCAGAGCAGCTGTAGCGGAGTCTGAGAACACAGGAACAGGTCGCATCTCAATTGTGGCGATCGGCACTTCAACGGGCGGCCCCAATGCGCTCGGCGAAGTGCTCCCCGCGCTGCCCGGTGATTTTCCGGTGCCCATTGTCGTCACTCAGCACATGCCGCCGATGTTTACTCGACTCTTAGCGGAGCGTCTGAACAGCAAGTGTGCGCTCCAGGTTCACGAGGCGGAGTCGGGAATGATGCTCAAGCCGGGCACGATCTGGATCGCACCTGGCGACTTCCACCTGGCATTCGAGGCTAACGAGCGCGGGGTAATGATCAAGCTCAATCAGGCACCTCCCGAATGTGCCTGCCGACCGTCAGTGGACGTCATGTTCCGTTCAGTGGTTGGGGCGTACGGCGGGAACACGTTGGCCGTTGTGCTCACAGGCATGGGCGTGGACGGCTTGCGGGGCGCTGGATTGATTCGCGAGTCGGGCGGGCGCGTATTTGCTCAGGACGAAGAAACATCGGTTGTTTGGGGTATGCCGGGAGCGGTCGCTCGGGGCGGGCTCGCCAACCGAGTGCTCCCACTCGCGCACATTTCACGAGCCATCACGGACGCGGTTCTGCTCTCCGGCAAACGCGACAGTGCGACGGGGGTTAAGAGGGAAAGCCATGCTCACAGAAGTTGATGCGATGCAGTTTGTTCGAGACCTAGTGCGGCGGCAATCTGCCATCGTTCTGGATCAAGGTAAGGAGTATCTGATCGAGGCTCGTCTCGGGCCGATCGCTCGCGAGCGAGGTTTCGAGTCCATTGCGTGCCTCGTGAGCTCCATGCATGGCAAGCCGTTTGGGGAGCTCCACGGAAAAGTCGTCGAGGCGATGACGACGAATGAAACCTCCTTCTTTCGCGATGTTCACCCGTTTGAGGCGCTGCGCCACGTCGTCTTGCCTGGGATCTTGGCGAAACGCGCGGCAATTCGTCGGTTGACCATCTGGTGCGGCGCCGCTTCATCGGGCCAGGAGCCCTACACGATCGCGATGCTGCTCCGCGAACACTTTCCGGAGCTCAAGGATTGGAAGGTGAAGATCATCGCCACGGATCTGTCAGCGGCCGTGCTGTTGCGGGCCAAGGAAGGTCGGTATCGGCAACTTGAGATCAATCGCGGGCTGCCAGCCCACTACCTCATTCGGTACTTTGAACGCCAAGGCGCCGAGTGGCAGATCAAGAGTGAAATCCGCGAGCTCATTGAGTTTCGCGAACTGAATCTGATCGAGGCGTGGCCTCTCATACCCGAGGTGGCTATCGTCTTCTTGAGGAACGTCCTCATCTATTTTGATGTAGAAACCAAGCGCCAGATTCTTGCTGGTGTGCGCGGTGTATTGGCGCCAGATGGCGTGCTTTTTCTGGGGGGTGCCGAAACAACCATGAATATTGATGCTGAATTTGAACGAATCGAAGCTGCAAAATCGAGCTGCTACCGCATTCGCGGTAAGACGGGAAGAACATGATTGAGTTAAGTCAAACAGATCTGCGTGATGTGATCGAAACCATCTGGGAGACCACGTTGGGGATGGACGTGTTAGGCCCCGAAGGCTCGATTCCGCCCCCGGCCAGGGGCTCATATTGCGGCTGCGTCCAGATCACCGGCGGATTCACGGGCGCGGTGATGGTGAGCGTGAGCGACCGAATGGCTCGTCGGGTGGCCGGTGCGATGCTTGAAACGCCATTGGAAGCGGTGACGCTGTCGGACTTGTGCGATGCCCTGGGAGAAATCGCCAACATGACGGGCGGAAGCGTGAAGGCCCTCCTGCCCGGCCCTTCGCAACTGTCGCTACCGTCGGTGGTTTCGGGCACGGCCTTCACAGTCAATACCCCAGGCGCGAGCATCATCCAGGAAGTGGCGTTTCAGGTGCTCGGGGAGCAGATCCTCGTTCACGTGTTTGAAGCTCAAGGTTTGTCGCCTCTCTAAGGTGGAACGTGGCCCGCAAGCTTTGCAATGAGCGCGATCTGAGATCGCACGCGCAGCTTGCGATAGATGCTTTTCACGTGGTTCCGCACTGTGTTCGCGGAAAGCCCGAGCGCGTCAGATACTTCCAAAATCGTGTGCCCTGCGACCAATAAATCTACCACTTCGGATTCCCGTGGCGAGAGTCGCTTGTGATGGTCTGAACGTGACGCTGGGGGAAGGCCCGCCTTGGACGGCCCTGAGCGCTCCAGAACCGCTGAGACTTTGCTTGTTTCTTCGAGTAACCGGTGTGCTGCCTCACGGAGTGCCTCACGGAGCAATGCAACTTCCGCGACAAGGCCGCCCTCAAGGCCCGCCAGATGGCTCGGTGCGCCTGCGGTTCGAGAAATAACTTCGCTCGCAGTTTGAAAAGCGCGGAACATCCTTCCAGCACCCGTGTCGGCGGATGGGATTCCCTTCGCGGCGAGGAATGCTTCGAACGCAGCTTTGAGTCGGGAGAGTTCGTCTGCGCAGTCCATGAGCATAAGGCAACGTTACGTGAGGCAAATCGTGTCGTGGAGCTGGGTCAACATGGCCTGATCAAGCCATATTGAAGATCGCCGATTCCGTTGACAACCTGACCGACCGTACCACACAGTGCTGAGGTTTCTATCGCAATTCAAACGCTATGGGTTGAGGTAATCGAGGTAGGAAGGTTGTCGCTCGATGCGATTGCAATTGGCCACGCAGGTTCTTGGCCTCAGAGCGCGCGGCGTAGCGCTCCTACTCGACGAGCTCTGCTCGCAGGGTGATGTGGTGAGCATCCAACTTGGAGCGATAGTCGCTCCTCGCTTAGGTGCTTCCGCGATCAGAATGATGGAGAAGCCCAGGTGGAGGCCTGCCCGTGCCTACGGTGAGGCACGCCCGGCTCTGGCCCCCTTCGGGCATTCCCATCAAGCCACACGATTCGTTGATCCTCGCCGGATACTGGGAGCCTGACCGCGCCGCAGGTGGGCCAGGTGAGCTGCCCTTTTCGTTCCCTGAAGATAGTAAGCATGCTTACTATCTTGTGTTCGACTTTGAGATAGAGGTCACGGGCAAGTTTGGGAGCACTCCGGCACGCGCCGGCTTGGGGTGCCAGAGAGCGTGCTGCTGAAAGCGGGATTCTCTCGACCGGCTCCTAGCCGAGTGTGCGGCAGCGGGGGGCGACATGTTTGGCCCCGAAGGCCTGTTCACTCAGCTCAAGGGGGCCGTCATGGAGCGCTTGTTGGACTCATCTGGACGGCGAAAAGGCCTGTGCCGGGGCTGCCAACAGCCGCAACGGCCACACCGAGAAGGCGCTCCACACGGAGTTGGGCGATGTGCGGATCCGCGTTCCGCGCGACCGCGAAGGCACCTTCGAGCCGCAGGTGGTCAAGAAGCACCAAAAACAACAATCAAGATCTATGCCGCTGGATTAGCGTACATGCAGTCTGCTTGCTCTCCACCGAAAGTTGCCGTAGCCATCAGCGCATGATGCGTCTTGTCGTCAATGGTGAACCCTGCGAAGTTCCCGACGGTCTTTCGGTGCGTGGCCTTGTGGAGCATCTGGGGCTGACCGAGGGCCCCGTAGCTGTCGAACGCAATCGTGAGGTGGTGCCCCGTGCCACGCACGCAGACACGCCACTCCTGGACGGAGATATCCTGGAAATCGTGCACTTTGTAGGCGGCGGCTAGCTCACGGCGCGGGCCGTTCGTTGGGAACTCGAAACGCGGCCAGCTCACGGCGCGGGCCGTTCCTTGGGAACTCGAAACAGCGTAGCGCTAACGCGCCGTGGGCAGGCGTTCCGCCGGTGGATGCCCTTGCGCGAGCCTCACGTAGCGGGGCGAAAATACCTTATTCTGAGCGATTTCCTCAGCGGTGAGATCTCGCACCACTTTAGCGGGGCGCCCGAGCACGAGCGTGCGAGGCGGGATGATGAGCCTGCCCACCACCAGCGATCCCGCGCCCACGACGGCTTCTTCACCCACCACGACTTCGTCCATCAAGATGGACCCCATCCCAATAATAGCCCAGTCGCGGATCTCAGCGCCGTGAATCATCACGCCGTGCCCCACGGTCACATCCGCTCCAATGATCGTGTGCGAGATCCCCGTCGTCATGTGGCAAAGCGCGAGATCTTGAATACTCGTTCGCGGACCGATCCTTATCGATCCCACATCACCGCGTAGCACCGCCCCATACCAAATGCTTGACTCCTCGCCGATCTGCACATCCCCGATAATGGTCGCGTTTTCAGCGACGAATACGTCTCTCCCCAGAACGGGCTGAAAGCCGCCAAAAGCCTTGATGCATGCCATATTACATCACCGGCAGCGCGCGGGGAGCCGCTTGGACTTTCTGATCGTGCCACGCCACGTGGCGTGCTGGCTCAATGAGTTCAGCTGCTAAAGAATTCTTAAACGCCCGCAAGATGCGAACGTCGCAGATCTCGCCAACGGGGCTCGTTTTGGCCCAGAAATGCACAATTTCGTTGCGCAGCGTGCGCCCGGTGTAGCCGCCGCGTTGATTCAATCCTTCTACCAGCACTTGCTGCGTGCTGCCGATCAAGCTGAGCAGGTTGGCCACGCGGGCTTGCTCCACCACCTCAAACAGTGCTGCCAAGCGTCGTGATTTTTCGACTTCGGGCACATCATCTGCCAGCTTCAGGGACGGTGTGTGAGGGCGCGGTGAATATTTAAACCCAAACAACCCCACGAATCCCACCGCTTTGACCAGCTCCAACGTGGCCGCAAAGTCTTCCTCGGTTTCACTCGGGAAGCCGACGATCACGTCAGTGGAGAGCGTTAGCCCAGGCACAGCATCGCGCAATGCGGACACTCGCTCCACGTACTCCTCTGCAGAATAACGCCGGATCATCTTCTTGAGCAACCGATCGCTCCCTGATTGCACCGGCATGTGGACATGCTTCGCGAGCACGGCGAGCTCGGTATGAGCGGCGATCAAGCTACTGGTGAGATGCCGCGGATGCGGGCTCGTGTAGCGCAGGCGCTTGAGGCCCGGCACGCGTGCGGCAATAGCGTGCAAAAGTGCGGGGAATTCAGTCTCTGCCTCATTCACTCGCAGGTGCGGAGCGTGTCGGAATTGGAGGGTGGCCGGTGGCGCTTTCGGCAGCTGGGCGCTCGGATCTTGATAGCTATTCACGGTCTGCCCAAGCAGGGTAACTTCCCTCACCCCAGCGGCGACCAAGCGTTCGATTTCAGCCAAGATCTCTTGCGACGGGCGATAGCGTTCGGGCCCGCGCGTGTACGGCACCACGCAATACGAGCAACGCTCGTCGCACCCCTTCATCACGGTCACAAACGCCGTTGGGGTGACTTTCCCGGGTTCAGGACGGGCTTGCAAAAATTCTGGCGCATCGAGATCGAATTGAGTTCGCACCTGCGGCGGGGAACCGGCCTCCGCGCGCGCGAGCAACTGCGGCAATTCGCTGATGTTGTCGGGACCGATCACAATGTCGATCTGGGGCAGCGTCTTGATCAGGCGTTCGCCTTCTTGCTGCGCCACGCAGCCAGCCACGCCAATCAAGAGCCCGGGCCGTTCCCGTTTGAGCAAACCCAAGCGCCCCACTTCGCTCCGCAGCTTCTGCTCCGCTTTCTCGCGCACGCTGCAGGTATTGAGGAGCACCACATCCGCCGCGTCTAAGCTCTCCGTCCGCGAGTATCCGGCTGCGATTAGCACCTCGGAAAGCCGATCGGAATCGTGGCTGTTCATCTGGCAGCCGAACGTGATCACGCTGAAAGCGGGCATGGCCGGGCCCTATAGCACGCGATTCTGGACTGCCAGCAAAAGACAGCCCGAGGGCCTGGCGACGGGGCGATTGACCCGACTGGGCGCGCTCTCTATCGTCACGGGCGCGGCGATTTCGCGCAGTTTATGGAGGATCAAGATGGAGCCAGAATACACTAACCTCGTCGAGCTTTTTGAGCAGGCCTGCAACAAGTTTGGTGCCAGCGAACTATTTGGCACCAAGAAGAATGGTCGCTGGGAGTGGCTCACCTTTGGCCAATTCAAGGCTGAGGTAGACAAGTGCCGCGGCGGGTTGGTTGGCCTCGGAGTGGGCGCTGGCGATGCGGTCGCGATCATCGCGAACAATCGAGTCGAATGGGCCGTCTTCGCGTATGCCACGTATTCACTCGGCGCGATTTACGTACCCATGTACGAAGTCCAGCCGAAAGATGAATGGGAATTCATTCTCAAGGACTCGGCCGCCAAAGTCGTTGTGGCCGCAACGGGAGAAATCGCAACTGCATTGGAGGCCATGCAGGCTCGCTGCCCAAACCTGTTGCATGTCATCAACTTGGCTGGAGGCGCCAACGCTCCCAATTCTTATCCTGCACTTCTCGCGAAAGGAGCAGAATCGCCTACGGCGGCTGTTTTCCCCAATTCTCTGGCAACAGCGGGCTTGATCTACACATCTGGCACGACAGGAATGCCGAAAGGCGTGATCTTAACGCACCAAAATATTTGTTTTGATATTCATGCAGCTTTCTCTCGTTTTGATTTTGGCCCAAGCGATCGTTCGCTGGCATTTTTGCCCTGGGCGCACTCCTTTGGCCAAGTTGCTGAATTGCACGGTTTGATCAGTCGCGGCACAGCGCTCGCCATCAATGATGAAATCCCCAATCTGGTTGCCAATTTACCCGAAGTTCGCCCCACGGTGCTGGTAGCGGTGCCCAGGATTTTCAATCGCATTTACGATGGCATCCAGAAGCAAATGGCGGCTAAGCCCAAGCTCATTCAGGCGCTATTCCGTAAGGGCATTGAGGTCGCTGGTCGAATCCGGCACGGCGAATCTGTTAGCTGGATTGATAAGCTATCCCATGCACTCGCAGACAAGCTGATCTTCTCAAAAGTGCGGGCAAAGTTCGGCGGGCGTTTGCGGTTTGCGGTGAGTGGGAGTTCTGCGCTGAACCCCGATGTTGCCAAATTCATTGATGCCCTCGGAATCGAGGTTTACGAGGGATACGGCTTGAGCGAAACGAGCCCGGTTGCCACCAGTAATTACCCAGGGCACCGGAAGATCGGCAGCGTGGGTCTGCCGCTCCCCGGAGTTGAAATCAAAATCGATAAGTCGGTGCACGACGACAATCGACAGGGTGAAATCTTGATTAAAGGCAAGAACGTGATGCAGGCTATCACAATCGCCCGGAAGAAACGGCGCTGGCGCTGCCCGGCGATGGTTACCTGCACACGGGTGATCTCGGCTACCTCGATAGCGACGGTTATCTTTTCATCACGGGCCGCATCAAGGAGCAGTACAAGCTCGAAAATGGAAAGTATGTAGCTCCTGCACCGCTTGAAGAAGAGCTCAAGCTCTCGCCGTATATCGCCAATGCCATGCTGCATGGCGCCAACAGGCCGTTCAATGTGGCGCTGATCGTGGTGGATACGCCTTCGCTCAGCGCTTGGGCGAAGGAAGCCGGCATTGAGCTCGGCGTTCTAGCCAAGAATGCCCAGGTTCATGCGCTCTTGATGCGCGAGATTGAAACCTATGGCGCTAAATTCAAAAGCTACGAAAAGCCCAAGAAGCTCCACGTGGTCGATGAAGATTTCTTGACCGAAAACGAACTTTTGACGCCCTCGCTCAAGATCAAGCGGCGCAATGTTTTCACTAAGTACGGAAAAGATCTGGAAGCCCTGTACACCTAGGCCTAGGCCGCCTCCCCTGAGGCCTCCGACACACGCAGGAAACAATTCCGCAAACCTAGCGAAAACCTGGCCTGAATCGTGGAGTCCAGGGTGCTTGTTTGGCTTGCACGGGACTCTCAGGGGGTCTATCTCCCAAGCCATGGATCTGAAGCGGTACGAAGTAGATCCGCAAAGTTACGACGAAATGTTCGACGTTGCTGGCGAAGTTCGGCCGGCCTACCGTGAGCTGGCTCGCCGGCTCGGGGAAATGTCCAGCGAGGATTTCAGCCGACGCCAGAGGACGGCCGATATCCTGCTTCGAAATCAGGGTGTCACGTTCACCGTGTATTCGGACGATGCGGGCATCGAGAAAGTGTTCCCGTTTGATCCGATCCCGCGCCTGATGCCGGCAGAGGAATGGAGCCTGATCGAACGCGGCCTGATCCAGCGCATAGAAGCTTTGAATCTGTTCATCGCAGATATCTATGGGGATCAGCACATTCTCAAAGATAAGGTGGTCGATCCTGAGCTGATCTTAGGCGCTTCGTTCTTCCGCCGGGAGATGATTGGGTTTCGTCCGCCGCGCGGGATCTACACCCACATCACCGGCACGGATCTGATTCGAGACACCGATGGGAACTTCGTGGTGCTTGAGGATAACGCACGAAATCCAAGCGGCGTGAGCTACGTATTGGAATGCCGCGCGGTGCTGAAGCGCGTCTTTCCCTTGTTGTTCGAGACGTACGGCGTTCGGCCCGTTGAGGACTACGCCAATTGGCTGCGCGAGATGCTGCAATATGTGGCACCGCGGGGCAGCTCAGATCCTAGTCTTGTGGTCTTGACACCGGGCATTTATAATTCCGCCTATTTTGAGCACAGCTTCCTGGCGCGCCAGATGGGCGTGCCGCTGGTCGAGGGGCGAGATTTGGTGGTGAAAGATGGCATGGTGTGCATGCGCACGATCACGGGCTTGAAGCGCGTGGACGTGATCTATCGTCGGCTCGACGATGATTTTCTGGATCCGTTGATTGGGCGCCCTGATTCGGTATTGGGCTGTGCGGGGCTATTTGCGGCCTATCGCAGCGGTGCCGTCACGCTCGTGAATGCGCCGGGAACAGGCGCTGTGGACGACAAAGCGGTGTATCCGTTCGTGCCGGACATGATTCGATATTATCTAAAGTCGGAGCCGATCATTGGCAATGTCCCGACGTACCTGGCCACACGCCCTGCCGATCAGAAATACATGCTTGAACACATCCACGAGCTCGTGATCAAGCAGACGGACGCTTCCGGCGGCTATGGGATGCTGATTGGCACCCAATCGACAGCCGAAGAGCGCGATGAGTTCCGGCGGCGCATCGTGGCCAAGCCGCGCTCCTACATCGGCCAACCCACCATCAGTCTGGGCAAACATCCCACGGTGATCGATGGCCAATTGGAAGGGCGTTGTGTGGATTTGCGACCTTACGTGCTGTACGGAGAGCGGATCTCCGTGATCCCCGGTGGGCTGACGCGCGTGGCGTTGAGGCGTGGCTCGCTGGTGGTGAATTCGAGTCAGGGTGGTGGCTATAAAGACACTTGGGTGCTGGCCGAGAAAGCAGGCGCCGCCTAATGCTGAGCCGGGTCGCAGATGCGCTGTATTGGATGAGCCGCTACGTGGAGCGCGCGGAACATGCCGCACGGGTGCTGGAGGTCACGCGGAGAATGCTGATCGATGTGGAGCCCCTCGCGCCACAGATGGCTCGCCGCATCCAAGATGAAGCGATGAAGAGCTTGGGGCTTTCCGGTGTCGATCTTGAGCGCGCCATTTTTGACGAGTCTGAGCCAGGCTCCATCGCTTCGAGTGTGTTTCGAGCGCGCGAGAATGCGCGACAAGCTCAAGAAGTGATCAGCTCCGAAATGTGGAGTTACCTGAACGAGACGCATTGGATGCTTTCCGAGGCGCGCCG